>Ga0268360_1000855_pt1 | contig 40196 bp, 32 predicted proteins | sample BioMet11_FD_192465 | JGI IMG/M metagenome (GOLD analysis project Ga0268360, IMG submission 192465) | Sewage microbial communities from Oakland, California, United States - Biofuel 11 (Illumina Assembly) | ecosystem: Engineered > Wastewater > Sewage > Unclassified | place: USA: California... | reverse complement strand
CCGCCGGCGCTGCTCCTCGCCCTCGCCCTCCTGCCAATCCCGGCGCTCTGCGAGGGCTCAGGGGCCTTCGGCATGGACTCCGCCAAGCTCTCGACTCTCCTCGCCGGAAACGACCCGTCCCCCATCCTCGCCCTCCCCGACTCGGCGCTCGACGATCAGGGGAGCTTCGGTCCGGCGGCCTACTGCTACCTCGCCACGAGGCTCGAGGCCATGGGCGACGGGAAAGGGCCCCGCGCGGCCGAAGCGGATTCGGAGGCGAGGAAGCTCTACCGCCGGGCCTACGAATCGTCGTCGGGGCTTCTGCGTCGGGAGGCGGGGGCCGCCCTCCTCGGGAGCCTCCGGAAAGCGGGACTCTGGCGCGAGCTCGCCGATTTTTCCGCCGTCCTCGAGAGGGACCTCGGCCCATCGTGGACCATCGACTCAGCCAAGCTCGCGGCGACGAGCGCCCTGGGGCTCTACGCCGATACGGCAACCATCGCCGAGGCCGCCTATCCGGAGGCCGCCTCCGAATCCGCCGACGAACTCGATTACTACTCGGCCCTGGCGGCCCTGCGTTCTCCCCGCGGGGGCGGGACGGCCCGGGCCTGGCGGGCGCCTTTCAAGCGCCTCATCCTCGAACGGCCCTACTCGGAGTGGTCCTCCCAAGCCTTCTCCCTCATCGAGCGCGAACCCAGGCTCGCGGCCGCCTTCTCGGAAGCCGAGCTCCACGCCGCGGCCATGCGGGACGCCGTTCTCCGGAAGGAATACGGCGTCGCCCTGAAAGAAGCCAGGCTCGCCCAAGCGGCGATCTTCGCGCCGTCCGCCTCCAAGGCCCTCGTCTCCGACGCGGGCAAGGCTTACCTCTATTCGGGCTCGAGCAAGGAAGCCGAGCCCCTCTTCGCCGCCCTGGGGAACGCCGCCGCCAGGCCCCGAAGCGAGACCGAGGAGCGGAAAGCCGTCGCGTGGGCCGCCCTCTACTACCGAGCCCGCTTCGCCCGAGCCCAGGGACGCTGGAACGCGGCCTCTAGCCTCTTCGCCCAGGCCGCCGCCGGCGCCGCGGCCGACGAGGACGCGGACTCCTGTCTCTGGTACGCCGTCGACTCGCAGTACCGCGGAGCTCGGGAGGGGGACCGGGGAACCACTGCGGCATCGCCGGACGAAGCTTCGCGGGCCGCCCTCCTGGGGGCCCTCGCCGCCGCGTCGGCATCGTGGAGGGATCCGGACAAGTTCTCGGACCTGGTCGGCGGACTCCTCGAGGAGGCTCTTCGGGCTAAGGATTACAGGCTCGTCGAGGCTATGGACGAGCGCCTCGCAGGCAGGCTGGACGCCGAGACCGCAGCCAGGGTGGCATACGTCGCCGCGAGGCTCTTCGAGCTCGGCCTCGAGCCGGCGGACAGCCAGGCAGGCCCTGGGAGCGGCGTACAGGATCGCGGGCCGGCGGCGGCGGTGCGCTTCGCGGCGGTCGCCGACACCGAGGGCGCCCCAATCTACTACCGGGCCCTCGCCTCGTGGAGGGCCGGGATCGAGCCGATCCTCGTCCCCCCCGCCGAAGCTTCCCCGACCACTCCCCCCGCGGCGGAGCCCGTCGGGGAGCTGGAATCCTACCTCGCGGGGATGGCGGACTTCGGGCTCCCCGACAGGGCCTTCGGCGAGGCGCGGTCCCGCGCCTCCCTTCTCGGCGAAGTCCCGCTCCGCCGCCTCGCCCTCCGCTTCGCTTCCTTGGGCCGGACCGATCTCAGCATCCGGCTCGCCCTCGGCATCCGGCCCGGAGCCGGCGGAAGCGCCAGGGCCGACTGGGAGCTCCTCTATCCCCGCCCCTACCTGGACCTCATACGGTCTTCCTGCTCGCGCTCCGGCCTCGAGGAGAGCCTGGGCCTCGCCCTCGTGCGCTCGGAAAGCGTCTTCAACGCCGGCGCCAAGTCCTGGGTGGGCGCGTCGGGGCTCACCCAGCTCATGCCGGCGACCGCGGCCTCCCAGGCCAAGTCCATGGGCATAGGGAGCTACGACCTCAAGGATCCCAAGGACAACCTCGACATCGGGCTGGGGCACTTCGCGTCCCTCCTGCGGCTGACCGGGGGCAAGGCGATGCGGGCGATGATGGCCTACAACGCCGGCTGGGGGAAATATCGCAGCGCCACGGCGGCGGGAGAGGGGCTCCCCGACGATCTTCTCGCCGAGACGGTGACTATCCCCGAGACGAGGCTGTACTGCCGGAAGATCCTCGAGGCAGCGGCGATATACGGCGCCCTTTATTACGGGAGAGGCGCAGGCGAGACAGTCGGAGGATTGGTAGAAGGGATCGGCCGGCCCGCGGGGAAGGCTCCCTAGGCGCATGCCCGATGGGCCGCAGGGCGCCGAGGCGAACCCGGGCTCAGGCGGCCATGGAGAAGAGCATGCCCGGTTCCGAAATGGAAGCCGAGGCGTAGGGCACGTAGGGAAGCGCCGGGGCGGTGGCGATGGCGTGGACTTCGGCGCCGTACTGCTGGATGAGGGCATCGACCCTCGCGGAGCTCAGGTTATCGGGAGCCTCGGCCGCGGCGAGGGGCTCGGACTTGACGCTCTCGAGATGGCCGATGAGGACGTCCAGGATATGGAGCTTGTCGATGCTGTAGGCGGCGGTCCCATCCGCGGCGGGCACCCCGGCGACGTGGGAGAAGTTGGCGTAGAGGGCCTGGCTCTTGAGCACGGGCACCGTGGCCCTCCCCTCGCCGTACCTGGCGGAGTAAATGTAGGAAAGCGGTACTTCGTTGCTGCTCAGAGCTTCCATGACGGCCCCTCCTTCATTTCAACTATCGGAAGGGGAGCCTCGGAGTTTAATGGAAAATAACGCTGGGCGCTGGGGGGGGATGCCCCCCTTTACTTCTTCGAAGCCTTGTACAGCCGATCGTTGATGGCCGGGCCCAGACCTCGATCCGAAGCCCGTTCGGCCCAGATCTCATCGAAGCCCTGGCCGTCCAGGTCGTGGAGGGCGGCGAAGAGTCCGGCGGCGGCCTCGACCAGATCTCCGGTGGGCGATAGCCAAACGACGCGATCGAAGCGGCCTCCTGAGCGCGCCGCGTCGGGCCCGGAAGAGGGACTTAGGGCGAGGGCCGCCGCCCTGCCTCTAGGCTCGGCCTGGTCGAGGGATTCCACGAGGTAGAGGGGCGTGCGGGGAGCGTAGTGGTTCTTGAGGAGACCGGGGCTCGGGGCGGCCCTCGACTCGCCGGGCTCGTCCGCCCCAGCCTCCGGGCCGCGGACCACGGGGCCGATGACCGCCTCGATGGTCTCGGCGGGCATTCCGCCCGGCCTGAGGATCCTCGGCGGGTCGCAGAACATGGCTAAGACCGTCGACTCGACGCCGACCGAACAGGGGCCACCGTCTACGATGTAGTCTATCCTGTCCCCGAGGCCTTGAGCGACGTGCTCGGCCCTCGTGGGCGAGAGCCGGCCGAAGGGATTGGCGCTCGGGCCGACCACGGCGGTCCCGGAATATTCGATGAGCTTCCGGGCGACGGGGTGGGCCGGGAGCCTGACCGCCACCGTCTCGAGACCGCTGGTGACGATGCCCGGCAAGTCCGCCAGCTTGGGCAGGACGAGGGTGAGGGGACCCGGCCAGAGACTCTCCATGAGGGCCCTGGCTTTGGGATTGGAAGCGTCAGCCACGCGGCCCAGGCCTTCCAACGAGGCGACGTGGACGATTAAGGGGTCGAAGCTCGGACGGCCCTTGGCCTCGAAGTCCCGGGCGACCGCCCGGGCGTCGAACGCGTCGGCCCCGAGACCGTAGACCGTTTCCGTTGGGAAGGCCACGAGCCCCCCCTCGGCGATGCACGCCGCCGCACGGCGGAGATTGGGTTCTGTAGGCTCAAGGATTTCCATAGGTCGAGGGATGATACGCCCGATGGCGGCGGAGCGGCTACGCCCCCGAACTTCCTAAGTAGGCTCCGGGGCCGAGCTCCTCAAGCCGCTCGGCCTTGGCCAGGACCTCGGCCTCCATGTTCGCCGCGTAATCCTTGAGGCGGAGGGCCAGCTCAGGTCGCGTGGCCGCGAGGATCCGGGCAGCCAGGAGGCCGGCGTTCCTCGCCCCGTTCACCGCCACGGCGGCCACCGGGATGCCCGGCGGCATCTGGACTATGGAGAGGAGGCTATCGAGGCCGTCTAGGGTCTTGGTGCGCACGGGCACGCCGATCACCGGGAGGGTGGTCATGGCGGCGGTCATGCCCGGAAGGTGGGCGGCGCCTCCGGCCCCGGCTACTATCACTTCCAGGCCACGCTCGGCCGCGCCTTTCGCGTACTCGACCAGCCGGCCGGGGGTGCGGTGGGCCGACACGATCGTCGTCTCGCACTCGATCCCGAGCTCGGCGAGGACTCGGGAGGCCTCGGCCATCACCGCGAGGTCCGAGTCGGAACCCATGATCACGCCGACGAGGGCGCTCTTCCCAGCGCCGCGCTTAGCCTCTGCCATGGCCGAATGATACGTCGCCGGGCGCCGCGGCGCAAGGCGCAGCGCCTGAGGGGACGCGACTTGGCTAGGCGAGGAGCTTCTTGACTCGCTCCAAGCTGAGTTCCGGGGAGGCTCCGCCCTCGTAGGTGCAGGCGGTGGCCCCCGCAGCGTTCCCGAGGGACACCGCGTCGGCCAGGGGAAGCCCCTCCTCGAGCCTGCCGTAGAGGAAGGCGGCGGCGAAGGTGTCGCCGGCCCCGGTCGTGTCGACGACCTCGGTCGGGAGAGGCGCGAAGTGCCGGCGATCGGCGTAAGCCCCCGCGGGCCCGAGCTTCACCACCGGGCAGGGGGTGCGCTCGGCCAGGGCCAGCCACGCCGCCGCGAAGTCCGGAGGCCTCGCCCCGGTCAGCCGCGTCGCCAGGGAAACCGCCTCGTCCTCGTTGACGAAGAGGTAGCTGAGGCTCGGGAGGCACTCGTCGACGTAGGCCCAGGCCCCCGAGGAGTCCCACTGGGTGTCGATCGAGGTGGAGAGGCCCGCCGCCTTGGCCTCCGCGAGGAGTCCCGGTACCCGGGGGAGGAAAGCCGGCGTACCGTAGATCCCGGAGATGTGGAGGTGGGAGAACCGCGGCAGGGCCGCCGAGATCTCGGCGCTCGCGTCCGCTGTGGCCAGGGACCCGGGGTAGGTGACCTGGGTTCGGCTCGAGGCGTAGACCATGCTGACGGTGACCCCGGTGCGGACGGCCTTCGACAGCGCGAGGCCCCGAGTCCCCACGCCCGCCGCGGACAGTTCGGATCGCACCAGGCGGCCGTACTCGTCGTCCCCGACGAGGCCCATGAACTCCCCGCGGCCGCCGAGCCTCGCGTAGGCGGCGGCGCAGATCGTCGTCGATCCGCCGAGGGCCGCCCTGAAGCCGCGGCAGAAGACCTCGCGGTCCTCCTGGGGCGGCTGGGCCAGGCCGGAGAGAATTATGTCGGCGTTCGCGTCGCCCGCGAAGAGCACGGAAGGGCGCATATCAAGCGGCCTCCCGACCCGAGCGCCAGTTCGCGTGTACCATGAGGAGCCCCTCCGCTAGCGATGGATGAGAGGCCCCGGGGCCGGGCCCCGGGGCCGCGCTATGATAGCACGGATAGCCGGGGTCGGCCCGCGGAGCCAGAAGGCGGGTCAGTGCAGGACTACGCCGTTGTACTTCTTGCCCTTGAGGTAGGCGGCGATCCCGTCGGCCGTGGCCTGGGGGGTCTGGGCTCCGAGCAGCATCTTCTGGACCGCGACGATCGTGGTCTGGACGAGCTCGTCGTACCAGTCGACGAGGGGCAGGGCGCGGGCCACGGAGGACTGCTTGCCGAACTGCTCCCAGTAAGGATAGAGCTTGAGGAGCTCGGGGTCGGTGTAGAGGGACTTGAAGAGGGGGAGGCTGCCGATCTCGGTGGCCCGGGCCTTGTCCCGCTCCGCGGAGATCATGTACTGGATGTACTTCCAGGCGGCCGCCTTGTGCCCGCTGGTCTTCGGGATGGCGAAGGCCTCGGGCAGGGTGAGGGTGGTCTGGAGCTTGGCGTCCTTGGCGGGCAGGTAGGAGGCGACCTCGACCTGGCCCACTACGCTGGACTTGGTGGCGTCGTTGGCGTAGCTGTAGGTCGAGGGCGGGCCCTGGAAGAAGAAGGCCGAGGAGCCGCGGTAGAAGAGGTCGGCGGCGGCCTCCTGGGAGAGGGTCACGCTCGAGGGATTGACGATCTTATCCTTCTGCAGCGAGTCGGCCATGAACTTGAGGGCGGCGACCGACGCGGGCTTGTTGATCGTGATGTTGCCCTTCTCGTCGAAGTAGTTGCCGGAGTAGCTGTACAGGTAGAAGGCCACGGAGTTGGCCAGGGCCCACTCCTGGTTCCAGTACTCGGCGACCGGGTACTCGCAGACCTTGGCGGCCTTGAGCTTCTTGGACTGGTCCACGACCTCGGCCCAGGTCTTCGGCGGAGCCTTGATCCCGGCCTTGGCGAGCATGGCCTTGTTGTAGAAGAAGAACCTCGTGTCGTTGTTCCACACGACCCCGAGGTGCTTCCCTCCGACCGTGAAGGTCTTCACGAGGCCGGGGAGGAGGCTGTCGAAGTAGCCCTTGGGGGCGAAGGAATCGAGGGGCTCGACCCAGCCGGCCGCGGCGAACTTGGCGACCCAGCCGTTATCGAACTCGATGACGTCGTAGGAGGAGCCCTTGGCGGCGAGGTCGGTCATGACCTTGGTCTGGACTTCGTCCCAAGACATCTGGATGAACTCGACCTTGATGCCCGTCGCCTTCTCGAATTCCCTGGTCTGGCGCTCCCAGACGCCCTTCAGGTCCATCTCGTGCCTCGGCATGATGACGGTGATCTGCTCTGCGCAGGCGAAGCCCGCCGTAAGGACGACGGCGGCTAACGCGAGCGCGCAGCGCTTCAAGATTCTCATACGGTCTCCTTTCCCCTCTTCCCGAGGGGCAACGCGATTCCGATACGGATAACGCGGACTAGCCTTTCACGGCCCCCGCGGTCAGTCCCTCGACTATGTACTTCTGGAACACCAGGGCGAGGATCACCGGCGGGAGGCTGGCCACAACGCCGCCGGCCGCCATGGCGACGTAGTCCACGCCGACCTTGCTCGAGTACTCCGAGATGATGACGCTTATGGTCTTGGACCTCAGGGTAGAGCTCAACACCAGGGCGGAGAAGAACTCGTTCCACGCGATGATGAAGGCGAAGATGCCGCTCGCGGCGAGCCCAGGCGTCGACAGGGGCATGATGATCCTGAAAATGGTGCCGAAGCGGGAGCAGCCGTCGATCCTCGCCACCTCCTCTAGGTCCCTGGGGATGGACTCGAAGTAGCTCAGCATGAGCCAGATGACCAGGGGCAAGGTGAAGGCGCAGTCCGCGACGACGAGCGCCAGGATCGTGTTGAGGAGCCTGAGCCTGCTCATGATCATGTAGATGGGGATGATGAGCACGATCATCGGCATGAACTGGGTGAGGAGGATGAAGGAGAATGTCGCGTTCTTCCCGCGGAAGTGGAGGCGGGAGAAGACGTAGGCGGCGAGGGACCCGGCCAGGAGGCAGAACACCGTGGACCCGCCGGCGATGACGAGGCTGTTGAGCAGCCCGATCTTCAGCGAGGCGTTGACTCCTCCGGAGCCGGCGGCGAAGATCTCCCGGTAGTTCTGCAGGTTCAGCGACTGGGGTATCCACTTGAGGGGCACCGTCGTGAGGTCCACCCGGTAGGAGATGCTGCTCACTATGAGCCACCCGAAGGGCGCGAGGATGGCCACGCACACGAGGACGACCGCCGCGTAGAGGCCGAACCTCCCGAAGCTTCCGTTGCGGTTCACCATGGCGACCCTCCGGAGGCGGGTTTCCGGCCCCCCGACGACTCAACTCTCCACATCGGGTCCCCCCTTGAGGCTCTTCATGTAAGCCACCGCCATGCCGACGGCCAGGATGGTCAGGATGTAGGCGAGGGCCGATCCGTAGCCGAAGTTCAGGAACTGGAACGTGTGCTGATATATGTAGTACGAGAACATGTTGGTCCCGTTCGCCGGGCCGCCCTTCGTCATGATGTAGATGAGGTCGAACTCCTTGAGGGCCCAGATAGTCTTGATCACGAGGAGGGAGACGATGATGGGCTTCAGCATCGGCAAGGTGATGCTGAAGAAGGCCCTCGCCCTGCGCGCGCCGTCGATGGCCGCCGCCTCGTAGAGGTCCTTGGGTATGGACTGGAGGGCGGCGAGCACGAGGATCACCGCGACCGGAGTCTCCTTCCAGATGTTGGCCACGATGACCAGCACCATGGCAGTGGCCGGGTCTCCGAGCCAGATCTTGTACTCCCCGATCACCCCGAGCTGGGAGAGCAGGGCGTTGAAGGCCCCGTAGTTGGCGTCGAAGATCCACTTCCACATGATGCCGTTCACCACGTAGGGGAGGGCCCAGGGGAGGATAACGAGGCCCCGGACGAAGGCCCGCCCCCGGAACTTCTGGTTCAGGAGCATGGCTATGAGCACGCCCAGGCAGGTCTCGACGGTGACCGTGGTCACGGCGAAGGTCAGGGTGCGGCCCATGGCCGCCCAGAGCATGGGGTCCCGGGAGGCCGCAGCGTAGTTGGCGAGCCCGGTGAAGCGCCCGCTCGAAGGGTCGGTCAGCTTGAGGTCGGTGAAGCTGAGGCCCAGGGACGAGACCATGGGGAAGATCAGCACCCCGAGGATGACCGCCATGGCGGGGGCGAGGAGGAGGAAGGCCAGGACGCCCTCGCGCTCGAGGAGGGAGGAGCGGGCCTTGGCGAAGCTGGCTCTAGGCACGGAGCGACTCCTTTCCCCGCGTCGGGAAGCAGGCGGCCTCGTAGCGCGCGAGCTCGGCGTCCACGGAGTCCATGAGGATCTCCCGCGGGCGGAGGGCCGAGGCCGCGCGCACCGCGCGGTGAGGTCCGCCAAGCCGCGGCAAGTACTGGGCGAGGAGTCCGGCGGGCACTGGACGGCCCTCGAGGGAGGAGAGGAGCCGCACGACCTCCGAGCTCAGAGAGGGCCGCCCCCAATAGTAGCGGACCCGGTCCGAGAGGGAATAGACGAAGGCGAGCTCGTCCCCAGGACCGTAGTAGCCCTTCCAGTCCCGGTCGTCGGCGCGCATCTCTTTGAGGATGGCGCCGACGAGCCGATTGTCGCCGCGCCTGCCCTCGAGCTCCGCCTCGATAGCGCCGAGGCCCACGAGGGCCTCCCGCAGGGCCAGGGTGAGCCCGGGCCCCACCTTCAGGAAGCGGAAGCCGTCCTCGACGAGCTCCCGGAGGGAATCGTCGGACTGGTAGTCGGTGGAGTGGCACTCGAAGCCGAGGCCCGGGCGCGACGACAGGGCGGCCACGAGGCTCGCGGCGCGGTCGCGGCGGTAGGGGGACAGGCCGTTCGAGTCGAACTCGACCCCCGGCTGGACGACGACCGCCGCCACCCGGCGCCAGGCGTCGGCCAGCCCAGCCTCGGCGAAGAGCCGCTCGTGGAGGGCTACCATGGCGAGGAAGTCCTTGGCCTCGGTGGGGGCGGGGCCCGAGTCCTCGCCCTCTTCCTCGCCGTGGGCGCCGCCGGGCACCGGGACCTCGGTCCCGATGATGTAGATCGGGGCCGGGGCGCCCGCCGCCGCGCGGCGGCGTTCGTCCTCGGCGGCGGCGCAGAGCCGGACGGCCCTGGCGGCCGCCACCTCCATGCGCGGGGCCTGTCCCGGGTCGCCGCCCAGGGACATGCTGGCGTCGAGGTGGATCTTGCGGGCTCCCGCCGCGACGAAGGCGCGCACGAGGGCCTCGGCCTTGGCCATGGCCTCGTCGGCCGGCAGCCGACGCCACGGATAGGGTCCCAGGTGGTCGCCCCCGAACTCTATCGCCCCCGCGGACACGCGGTACTCGGCGCGCAGCGCGTCGAGGCGGGACGCGAAGTCGGCGGGCTTCATGCCGGTGTAGCCGCCGTCCTGGTTCACCTGGTTGGCCGTGGCCTCGATGAGGAGGGGCCGGCCGTTCCTCGCGACGCGGCGCACCGCGGCCTCGAGGACCAGGGGATGGGAGGAGCACACCGAGTACAATCCGCGGGCCTCGCCGCGCTTCCGCGCGGCCGCCAGTTCCTCGAAAGGATCTACCCTCATTTGCCGCCACCGCTCCGGCCGTAGGGATAGATCCTCACGCCCTCGACGACCCGGTGGATCACGCCGGAAGGCGAGGGGGCGTCGGGCTTGAGCCCTAAGGCGAGGGAGAAGAAGAGGCCGAGGAGCTGCCCCGGGAGCACGGCGAGGAGCGCGCGCTCGGCGTCCCCCACGAGGGGCGAGGCGCCGGTCACGAGGAGGACGTCCGCCAGGCCCTCGCAGCCCGCCGCGTCGGGGGTCACGAGGACGATCTTCTTGCCGAGCTTCTTGTTCCTGAGCTCCCTGGCTATGTCCAGCTCGTAGAGCCTTCGGTAGGGATCGGAGGAGAGGTAGAGCACCACGAGGGTCTCGCGGTCTATGGCGGCCATGAAGCCGTGCCTGAGGCCGATGGTGTCCTCGGCCTTCGACAGGATGGCGCCGCCGGAGAGTTCCTGCACCTTGAGGCAAGCCTCGAAGGCCCCGCCGAGGAAGGGGCGGGAGGCGATGAAGAAGGCCCGCTTGAATCCCTGGCCGGCGAGGGCCTTGGCCTCGCCGGAGAAGCCGTCGAGGACCGAGGTGCCCTTCGCGGCGATGGCGTCGACGACCTTCGCGAAGGACCTCCCCTCCCCCCGGGCCGCGTAGCCCAGGAAGAGGCCGGCGACGACCATCGAGCTAAAGGAGGCGGTCATGGCGAGGCTCTTGTCGTTGGTGCCCTCGGGGAGGACGACGACCTTGCCCCTCGCGCCGAAGGCCCCGACCTTCTTGGCCAGCAGACCCTCGGCGTTGCAGGTGATGGCCAAGTGCCGGACCAGGCCGGCCCTGAGTTTCTCGGCGAGCTCCACCACGGCGTTGCTCTCGGGGCTGTCCCCGGAGCGGGCGAAGGACACGAGGATGAAGGGCTCCCGGGGGAAAGCCGACTCGGGGTCCATCACTATTTCCGTCGAGGGGATAGCCTCGACGCCGTCGAAGACCGACCGGAGCGCGGGGGCCACCGATACTCCGACGTAGTGGGAGCTTCCGGCCCCGGCGAAGACGATCCTAGGGTCCTTCCCCAGAAAAGCGACGATCGAGACTTCCAGGGGGGCGAGAAGCCGAGCCGTAGCCCGCCAGATCTCGGGCTGAGAGGCAATCTCGGCCGCGGTATAGGCGTAGCCCAAATCCTGGCGCTGTCCTAGCGGCGCCTCCAACAGAGCGGCAAGCTCCGATTTCTTAGTGCTCATACAAGGTTAATTATCCTCGAATCAATCAACTGTCAACAACATAAATGTATTTTTTGATTGTTTTTGCTCGTTTTAATTTAAAACGTGCATACTTGTGACAATGAGAGCTATCGTGTACTATTTGTTGGTTCATGCCGAGGCGAAAGGCGACAAGAAATTAGTAGAGGCTCTATGCTGAAGGAAGAGCGCTTCGAGCGCATCAGGGGCGAGCTGGCCAAAAAAGGCCTGATCGACGGCGACGCCCTCGCGGACATCCTCGGGGTTTCCCGGGCCACCATTCGGCGCGACTTCGATGTGCTCGAGGAGCAGGGTATCCTCAAGAGGACCCACGGCGGCGCGCGGGCGGTGGACTCGGAAGAGGAGCTGCCCTTCCAGTCCAAAGAGGCGGCCTACATGCGGGAGAAGCGGGCCATCGGCCTCGCGGCCGCGGCGGCCATCCCCGACGACGCGGTGATAGGCTGCACCGGCGGCACCACGGTGATGGCGGCCATCCGGGCCCTCAAGGGCCGGCCCATCACCGTCGTCACCAACGCCATAAACGTAGCCATGGAGCTCGCTCCGTCGGAGAGGGCCCAGGTGATCGTGACCGGAGGGACCCTCCGCACCCGATCCTACGAGCTCGTCGGCCACGTCGCGGACCGCACCCTCGCGGAGTTCCACCTGGACATCGCCCTCGTCGGGGTCGACGGCATCGACATAGCGCGGGGCATATCCACCTACACAGTCGCCGAGGCCCACGCCGCGGCCCTGTACGTGAGCCAGGCCGAGAAGGTTTGGGTAGTCGCCGACCACAGCAAGGTCGGCAAGGTAGCGCCCGCCCTCATCGCGCCTATCCCGAAGATCAGCCGCCTCTTCACCGATCCCGGCATTTCAGAGAGCTTGCGCGGGGACCTCGAGGCCGCCGGCCTGGACGTGCTCGTAGCCGACATGTGAGGTACTCGGATGAAACTCTATTTGGTCCGCCACGCCCAGAGCGAGGCGAACGCCCTGAACGTCCTCGGAGGGAGGAAGGACTACTCCCTCACGCCCCGCGGCCGCGCCGACGCCAGGGCCCTGGCCGAAGCCTTCGTGCCTGGGCGCCGGATCGACGCAATAGTGTCCTCGCCCCTCGCGAGGGCCATGCAGACCGCGGCGCCCTTCGCCGAGCTCGCGGGCCTCGAGATCCAAACCGAAGCGGCGATCGTCGAGCAGGACATGGGGACCTTCACCGGAAGGACCTACTCCGACGCCGAAGCCGACCCCGCCTACGAGCTGGACAAGTCCCGGCGCTGGGACTGGGCGCCCCCCGGGGGCGGCGAGTCGTACCGCATGATCGCCGAGCGGATCGCCCCCTTCTTCCCCAGGCTCGACTCCCTCGCCGCCCGGCGGGGGATAGGGAGCGTCCTCGTGGTCACCCACGCCGTCGCCCTCCGGCTCATCGTCGCGACCCTCGAGGGCACGCTCCCCTCCTACCCGACGGGCCTCGCCAGGAACGGCGAGATCCTCGAGTACGAGTACGCTGGGGGCGGCCGCGGGACGCGGCTGGACAGCTTCTACCTGGGCTCCGACGCCGAGGGCAAGGCTTAGTTCGCCTCCGGCGGGGCGAGAGAGGCGCCCGCCCCCTGGGACACCCGGAAGAAGCCCAGGGCCTCCCTCATGGAGTCGGTCTGGGCGGAGAGCCCCTCGGCCATCGAGGCTAGCTCCTCCGAAGCCGCGGCGTTCTGCTGGATCACCTCGTCGAGCTGCACGAGGGCCCGGTTGATCTGGTCCACCCCCGAAGTCTGCTCCCGGCCGTTGGCGGTGATCTCCTGGATGAGCTGGGAGGTCCTCTGGATGTCCGGCACGATGGCCCCGATCAGGGCCCCGGCTTTCTCCGCGACCGCCAGGCTCGTGCCCGAGAGCTGGGTGATCTCGGCGGCGGCCGTCTGGGAGCGCTCGGCGAGCTTGCGCACCTCGCTCGCCACCACGGCGAAGCCCTTGCCCGCCTCCCCCGCCCGGGCGGCCTCGATGGCCGCGTTGAGGGCGAGCATGTTGGTCTGCCTCGATATGTCCTCGACGACGCCTATCTTCGCGGCGATCTCCCGCATCGCGGCGACGGCCTCCTCCACCGCCGTTCCGCCCTCCGTGGCCTCCTTCGCCGACTTCTCGGCGAGCCGCTCGGTGACCTCGGCGCTCTCGGCGCTCTGCCTGATGTTCGAGCTCATCTCCTCCATGGCCGAAGCGACCTGCTCGCCTGCCGAAGCCTGCTCGGTGGTGCCCTGGGAGAGGGCCTGGGCGGTGACGCTCACCTGGGCAGAGCCGCTCGACACTTCCCCGCTCGAAGCCTGGATGGCGGCGACCTTCCCGCCGATAGCCCCGACCAGGACGTCGAAGGCCCGGCCGGTCTCCCCGAGCTCGTCGCCCCTCCGGCGCATGCGTTCGAGGGCCCGGAGGTCGATCCCGTCGAGGCTGAAGTCCCCCTCGGCGAAGCGCAGGACCGCCTTGTTCACGAGGCCCACCGGCTGGGAAATGCTCCGGGCCACCGCGAAGAGGGCTATGAGCCCCGCGGCCAGGCCGATCGCGGTGACGACGAGCATGGCCAGGAGGATAACCCGGACCGGCGCGAGGAGGTCGCCGAGGGGCAGCACCACCGACAGGGACCAGGGGTGCTCGTCGGCCCCGATTCGGATTGGGGCGAAGCTGAGGTAGGAGACAGCCCCGGTCGCCAGGTTCTTCTTCGTAAGGGAGTGGTGCCGGCCCTCCTTGATCGCTGCGAGGAGGGCCGCCTGCTGCTTGGGGACATCGTCGCCGATCACCTTGCCGATCTGCTCGGCCTTCGGATGATAGAGCCGCACCCCCGCGTTGGACAGGAGGATAGCGTAGGACCCTTTGTAGGGCTGGATGCCCTTGACGAAGCCGCTCAGGGACGACACCGAGTAGTCGTGGCCCACCACCCCCGCCGCCTTCCCTCCGATCAGGATGGGCACGCAGACGCTCGTCATGAGGATCGAGTCTTCCTTCTTGCCGGTATACGTGTAGGAGAATGGCTCGGGCACGTACTCCTTCTTCGTGTCCCTCGGGACGAGGTACCAGTCCCCGGCGCCGGGCTTCTCGTAGTCCACGCACACCGACCTCTGGATGGCCCCGCTGCCCCGGTCGTAGGCGGTGAGGTAGCGTCCGGTCGAATCGGAGAGCGGTGTGTTGCGATACTTGGCGTCCCTGCCATCCAGGGCGTTGGGCTCCCAGACGCACCAGGTCGCGAGGTACTCGGGGTGGGCCTCGAGGTCGGCCTTGAGCATCGAGTCGAGGGCCGCCCGGTCCGTGAAGCCGGCATCCCTGAGGCCGACGAGTGCCGAAGCCAGGGCCCTGGCGTCCACCGCGGCCTCGGAAAGCCGGGCCTGGGCCTCGCCGGCGTAGAGGCCCGCCTGCAAGTCCCCCTCCTTGAGGGCGGCGCCTGAAAGGTACCTCGACGACTCGAGGTACGAGATCGCCACGACAGCCCCCACGGCCACGACGAACGCGCTCACCACCGGCACGATGATCCTGCCGCCTATCCTGAGATTCAGCCTCATGCGTACCCTCCCGGCATACCGTCTACTTACAAGTGTAGGCGACCGGGAGCTCCGTTCAAGAACTCAGGGGATAATGCAGTAACCTGCCTCGGCGGCCCCGCAGTCGGATACGAGGAGCTCCCGGAAGCGGGAGGCGCAGGCCTCGAGGTCCTCGGCGGGCTCCGAAGCCGGGGCGTAGACCACGGCCACCGCCCCCCGGGCGTCCTCGAAGACCTTCGTGGCCATGGCGTCCTTGACCGGATTCCCGCAGGGCTCCCACCCGCCCGAGGGCGACCGCCGACAGACGACGAGGAGATCCTCGAGGTCGATGGTCTGGCCCGAGCGGTTGAACACGTAGGACTCCCCGGGAACCCCGCGCCGGACGAGGAGCTCCCGGCCGACCTTGGCCGCGTCGAAGACGCTCGCCGGATATCCCCACTCGAGGCTCACGGCGTTGTTCGCGTCCACCGGGCCGTTCACGAGGGGGAAGTCGCCTTCCAGCGCCGCGGCGAGGAGGTACTCGCTGGACGGCTTGGCCCGGCCGGCGGGCTTGTACTTCCCGTGTCGGAGCATGGCCCTGACAGCGGCCTTGCGCTCCGGGGGGATGAAAGCCTCGCCTGCGGCCTTCACCCGCCCGAGGAGCCCGGACAGGTAGTCCGAAGACTCGGAGGTCGCGGGGCAGGCGGGGAGGCCGAGGGCCCAAACGAGGGCGACGCGCAGCGCCGACGGGCCGCCGGGGGAGGCCGCCAGGGATGGGTCCAACGCGAGGGAACAGGGCGCCGATGCTTTGTCCATGGGCGGATTATATCCTTCCCCGGGGGCTTCAATCGAGTTCTCGGGCGAGGGCGCAGAGCCTCGTGAGCTCCGCGCGCTTCCTCTCGGTGAGGCGATAGCCGAAATTGATCCGCAGGTGGTTCCGGAAGAACGAGTTGCCGGAGAAGAGCTCCCCGGGGGCGAATAGGATCCCCTCCCGGGCCGAGGCCTCGAAGAGCCGGGAGGAGTCCGCGCCCTTGGGCAGGGCGATCCAGAGGAGGCAGCCGCCGGCGGGCCTCAGGACCGACGAGCCCAGGGGCAGGGCGCCGTAGAGGACTTCCAGGTAACCGTCGAGCTGGCGCTGCAGAGAAGCCCGCATGGCCGCGATCTGTCGGCGGAAGGCCCCGTCCCGCAAGTAGGCGGCGAGGACTCGCTGGGCCGGCCTGTTCGTCGCCAGGGAGATGAGGCTCTTGGCGCGGCGAAGGTCCGCGAGGAACCGGCCCCGGGCGGCGATCCAACCGATCCTGAGGCCCGGGGCCAGGCACTTCGAGAACGAGGAGAGGTAGACGAGGCGCTCGTAATCCCCGAAGGCCCCGAGGTTGGCCGGCCGCTCGTGGGCGAAGGCGAGGTCGCCGTAGACGTCGTCCTGCACGAGGATGGCGCCGGAGCGCGCGGCCAGCTCCACGAGGCGGGCCTTGTCCCCGTCGCCCATGATGGTCCCCGTCGGGTTCTGCACGTTCGGCTGGACGATGATCATCTTGACGGTCCTCGTCTCGAGGATACTCTCCAGGAGGTCGAGGTCCATGCCGCCGCCCAGGCCTCGGCGGTCCGCGACCCGCACAGGGACCTCGAGGACCCTGGCTCCCACCGCCGAGAGCTGGCGGAAGTAGTCGTAGTAGGTGGGCGACTCGACGGCCACCTCGTCGCCCTTCGACAGGAAAGTCCTCGCGACCATGTCGATGGCCTCGGTGGCCCCGTTGGTGACCAGGATGTCCCCGCTCTCGAGGGCTCCATGGTAGGGATGGTGGAGGGCGACGATCCGCCTCCTCAGCTCCTCTTCCCCGGACTGATCGCCGTACTCGATCCAGGATCCCCTCATGGCCCCGTGGAGACGCTCGAGCCTGGCCAGGGGCAGGAGGCCGGGGTCGGGCTCGGCGAGGGCGAAGCCCGTGGAGGTGGCGCCGGCGGCGAGGAGGTACTCGATCTTCTGGGTCGCCGAAAGGCCCGCCACCTCGCTGCAGGCCTCGGGGGCGGAATAGGGAGGCAGGACTCGCCCCGCCGCGTAGACCACGTAGTACCCTCCCCGCGGGAGAGGCCTGGCCAGGCCCTCGCCCTCGAGGAGCCCGAAGGCCGCCCGGACCGTGTTCAGCCCGACGGACTCGGCCTCCGCGACCCTCCGCAGGGAGGGCAGCCGCTCTCCTGGGGCGTAGGTCCCGCCCTGGATGAGACCCCGGTAGCGCTCGAAGAGCTCCTGGTACTTGCGCACAGGCTGATACTACTGTGACTATTCCATCGTAACAAGATCGAACTGTATCCGTTTCTATGGCCGCCAATGCCCCCCGTTGCTTCCGATTGATCCCTGGCCGGTACCCTACGCAATGAGCGCGCCACTGCCGACTGTGTCCAATTTTATCGTAATGTCTGTCTCTGTATCCCAAAACCATGAGTTCGGCTAGCGTGGCTCCCGGAGGCGAGAACCATGAGATCAAAAGGCATCTACGCGACCTTCTGCCTAGTCTGCGGGATATTCGGGACGACCTTCCTGGCGATAAAGATCGGCGTCTCGGCTGGGGCTCCGCCCTTCCTCTTCGCCGCCCTCCGCTTCATCGCCGCAGGGCTCATCCTGACCGCGATCCTCGTGGCCTCGGGGAGGGCGCGGCCCCGGGACCTGGCCGCCCTGGCGCCGCGGGCCGCCCTCCTCTCCGCGCCCTATATAGTCGTCAACTTCGGAGCCACCTTCTGGGCGGAGCAGCACATCGACTCGGCCACGGCGGCCCAGATCGACGCCGCCTGCCCAATAGCCTCGGCCTTCCTCTCGGCGCTCTTCCTCGGCAAGCGTCTGAGGCCCGCCCACGGCCTGGGCATCGCGGCCGGCTTCGCCGGCGTATGGCTCATCGTGCGGCGCGCCACCTCGGGCGCGCCCGGCGCGGCCGCGGATCCTCTGTCCCTCGCAGCCTCCCTCGCGATGCTCGCGAGCTCGATCGTATTCGCCGGCGCCTCGATCCTGTACAGGAGGCTCTTCGACGACTCGGTCGACTCGTTCTCCGTCAACGCCCTCAACATGTTCTTCGGGGGCCTAGGCCTCCTCGCTATAGCTCTCGCGGCGGGTCAGCGCTCCTTCCCCGCCTCCGCCCCGGCGATCGGCGCCCTGGTCTACCTCGTGGTAGTCGGCTCCCTGGTGGGCCACAGCGCCAACCTCTGGCTGGTGAAGAAAGCCGGGCCCCTCTTCACCTCGTCGTGGTCCTACGTATCCCCCGTGATCGCCACGGCGGTCGGGGCCATCGTCCTGGGCGAGGGGATCGCGGCGACCAGCGTCCTCGGGGCAGCCATGACCCTCGTCGGGGTCTACCTCATAGCGCGGGTCGAGGGCGCGGCCGAGATAGGAGGAAGGCCGATAGCGCCGCGACGGCAGGAACCGTGACGGCGACCGCGAGGCCTGCGCACAGCGATTGGCCGATCGCGATGGCCACGGCGTTGGAGTTGAGTATCTGGTTGGCGGATCGCTCCAGGGAGTAGATGAGGATCATCGAGTTCAGGGATGTCCCGGCGAAGGCGAGGATCAAGGTGTTGGCCATGGTCCCCATCATGTCGCGGCCGACGTTCATCCCCGCGAGGAAGAGATCGCGCGGGCCGAGGCGCGGGTTGCCGCCCCGCACCTCGCACACCGCCGAGGAGATGGATATCGCTATGTCCATCTCGGCCCCGAGGGTCGAGACCATGAAGGCCGCGAAGAGCAGCTCGCCGGCCTTCATGCCGCCCCGGCCCGCGATGGCCAGGAGCGAGTCGGCCTCCGCCGTGGTGTAGCCCGATACCTGCGCGAGGGCCTCGAAGAGTAGGGCCAGGAGCGCGCCGACCGCGAGGCCGACGATGGATCCAGCGATGGCCGCCCCGGCCTTGGCGGAGGCTCCGGCGACGAGGAGGAGCGACGCCGCTATGACGGCGACCCCCACGGCGGCCGCCGCGAGGATGGGCGAGCAACCGCGGTAGACGAGGGGGACGAAGACCAGGGCGAGGCTCGCGACGGTGAAGACCATGCCCAGGAGGGACCGCGCCCCCCTCCTCCCCCCTATCCCGCAGAGGGCTGCGGCGAAGAGAGCGGCGAAGAGGAGGAGGGTCGGCGCGCGGTCGACGCTGTACACCGAGGCGATGTAGTGGTCGGGGTCGGCCTGATCGACGTGGAGGACCACCGAGTCGCCCTTCCCCAGCAGGAAGTGGGTCGTGTAGTTGAGGACGTTCCGGATGCGCAGCTCGGTTCCCGCGTGGGCGCCCGAGTCGATCCGGACTGCGAGGTCCTGGACGCCGGTGAGGATGCCGCGCCCGTCGTCGCGCTCGAGCTCCTCGCCCTCGACGGCCAGGACCCGGCCCCGCTCGTAGCTCACCTTCGCGGACCCGGAGGATCGGTAGAGCCGGCAGTAGTCGGTGGAGGCCGCGAACCTGACCGCCCCCGCCGCGAAGAGGGCCAGGGCGGCCGCTACGGCCGCCCAGCCCATCGCTTTCCCAGGGATCAATTACTTGGTCTTGACGATGGAATAGCTGTCGATCACCGACATATCGTCGGTGCGGTAGGTCGTGACGGAGAGCTTCCCGCCGTCGATGGCGACGTAGGAGAAGGAGGGCACCTTGCCCTGCCAGCGCGCGGCGCTGAAAACCTCGGGGGCGGCGTCGTGCCAGTCGTAGAACTTGCTGCCCGACCCGGAGTTGAAGGTGAAGTAGACGACCCCCGCGGGGTCGGACACCGATTGGGCCTTGGGGTCGGAGCCGGCGACCGGCTTGCCGTCGCGCATCGGGAGCGTGCGCGTGTACGAGTGGTCGTGGCCCTGGAGGACCGCGTCGACCTTGTAGCGCTCGAAGACCGGCGGGAAGTTGGTCCTGCGGTCGATCACGTCGGGATCGGCGAAGTGGTCGGCCTCGCTGTACACCGAGTGGTGGAAGCAGGCGATGCGCCACTTGGCCCCCGGATTCTTCTCCACCGCCTCCCGGATGAAGAGGTCGTGGGTGGCGATGCTCTCGGTGTTGCTGTTGAGCATGAGGAACAGGACCTCGCCGTAGACGAACCAGTAGTCGCCGTCGTTGCCGTAGGATGTGCCGTAGCGGGCGGAGAGGTTCGGCTGATTGTAGTGGAAGCCGTAGTACTCGCCCATCTGGAAGTCGTGGTTGCCGTTGACCGTGGCCATGGGCAGGGAGCGGAGCTGCTGGGGGGCGAAGAAGGCCGAGTACTCCGCGGCCTGGGAGTCGAGCTTGTTGTAGTCGTTCACCTCGTCCCCGAGGCTCACGAGGAAGCTCGCGGACGGATGCTCCGCGACGGCCTTGCCGAGGGTGTCCTGCCATCCGGCGGCGTCGCTCGCGAGGGTCTTGGGCCCGGTCGCCTTGGCCCCGAGCTGGGGATCGCCCACCACGAGGAAACCGAAGTTCCTCTCGTCCCGGGTGGAGAAGGAATAGGCCTGGCTCCACGACTTGCCGTCGCCCACTCGATAGACATACTCCGTCGAGTCCCGGAGGCCCGACACCGCTACCTTGTCGGCGTAGCCGCCGACCTGGACGGACTTGTCGTCGCCGTTGAACGGGGTGGCCGAGACCTTGCTCGAGGTCCCCGAGAAGGACTTAGCCTTGCCGGCCGGGAAGGCGTCGCCGGCCGCGTCGGCTTTCCTGGCGATCTGGACCACCGGCTTGGCGGCGGGGCTCTCGGTGAACCAGGCGAAGTTCAGCTTCGACCCGTCGGACCCCGGGGCGAAGTTGAGGCCGGATATCGAGTAGTCGCCGGCCCCGAAGGCGGCGAGGGCGACGGAGGAGAGGAGGCCTGCGATTAGGCCGGCCCTGAGACCGCGGCTGTGCGCGGAAAAAGCACCACGAGCAACACTCACTTAAGTGCCTCCTTTTCGGATGCGCTCGCGCCTTGGGCGCGAACACCCCGAGGCTAGGACCGATTCGTTACCCGCGCGTTCGAGGGAGGTTAGGAAATCGTGAGGAAGCTGGCGCCCCGACGGAGGCTACAGGCCGACGACCCGGATCTTGGATCGAGCGGCGGCGGCCCGGGACATGGCCTCCTCGGCGGTGGCGCCGAGGGCGGTGAGGTGGCCCATCTTGCGGAAGGGCCGGGCTTCGCGCTTGCCGTAGAGGTGGAGCGACACGCCGGGGACAGCCAAGGCCTCCTCGACCCCCCGGTACTCGGCTTCGCCGCAGCCGCAGTCGGGACCGCCGAAGATGTTGACCATCATGGCCGGGGACAGGAGCCGGGTCGATCCAGCTGGCAGGCCGAGGAGGAGCCTGACATACTGGTCGAACTGGCTCGACTCGCAGGCCTCTATGCTGAAATGTCCCGAGTTGTGGGGCCTCGGCGCTATCTCGTTCACGAGGACATCCCCCGACCGGGAGAGGAAGAGCTCCACGGCGAAGACTCCGGCCGAGCCCGAAGCTGGGGAGCCGGCCCTCTCGGCGGCCGCGCAGAGGGCCTCGACGGCCGCCAGGGCTATCCTCTCGGCCTCCTCTCGGAGGGCGGCGCCGATCCTGGCCGGGGCGAGGACCGAGGCGCACATGTTGGCCCTCTCGTCGAAGACCATCTCCGCGCAGGGATAGGCGAGCTTCCTCCCGCCGGGCTCCCTGACGACCACCACGGCGAGCTCCCGCTCGAAGTCCACGAACTCCTCGACGAAGGAGGGGCCTTTCAACAAAGGCTCGCCCCCCGGCCCCTTCAACACCGCCACCCCCCGGCCGTCGTAGCCCCCGGAGCGGGTCTTCTGCACGACCGGGAAGCCGCCCAGGCTCCTCGCCGCATCGGCGATCGACCCGGCCGACGCGTCCTCGTCGGGCCGCACGAGGGTCGCCCGGGCAGTCGGGATCCCCGCCGCGAGGAGGAGCTCTTTCTGGGCGTACTTGTCCACGATGCAATCGAGGATTCCCGCCGAGGGCAGGACCAGCACGCCCCGCCGCTCGAGTTCCCGCAGGGCCTCCACGTTCACGCCCTCGATCTCGTAGGAGACGACGTCGACCTCCTCGGCGAACTCGAGGATCGACTCGTAGTCGTCCAGAAGCCCGACGTGGGCGACGTCAGCTATCTCCGCCGCCGGAGACGGGTACTCCGGGGCGAGCACCTCGATGTGGGCGAGGTACTTCCTCGCCTCCTCTATGGCCATCCTCCCCAGCTGCCCCCCGCCCACGATGCCGATCCTGCGCATCACTCCTCCTCATCCTGGCCGGTCACCCGCTGCCCCGGCACGGTCTCGAGGTCGGGCATGAGCCGCGGCTGGGCCCCTGCCTGGCCGGAAGGCCCGACCGCCGCGGGGCTAGCGGCCCTGGCGGACGGGCCCTGGGCCGCGCCCGGCGCGCCCTGGGAGATCCGTCCCAGGACCTCGGGGTTGTGCACAAGGTCCCGGGGCTTCGAGCCCTTGGAGGGGCCGACGATGCCCTTCTCCTCCATGATCTCCACGAGGCGGGAGGCCCGGTTGTAGCCTATCTTGAGGCGCCGCTGGATGTAAGAGGCCGACGCCTTGCCCTGCTGCAGCACTATCTCGAGGGCCTTCTCGAAGAGGGGATCGTCGTCCTCGTCGCCGAAGAGGGAGGGCTCGGAGTCCTCGTCCTCGTCGTCGTAGAAGATCTCGTCGTCGATGTACTCCGGCTCTCCGAGGGTCTTCACGTACTCGACGGCCTTCTCGACTTCCTCTTCGGAGACGTAGGCGCCCTGCATGCGGATGGGGAAGGGATCCGAGGCGGTGGCCACGAGCATATCCCCCTTCCCGAGGAGCTTCTCGGCGCCCACCACGTCGATGATGATGCGGCTGTCGAACTTGCTCGCAACCATGAAGGCGATGCGGCTGGGTATGTTGGCCTTGATGAGGCCGGTGATCACGTCGATGGAGGGCCGCTGGGTGGCGAGGACGAGGTGGATGCCCACCGCACGGGACATGGCGGCGAGGCGGGCGAGGGTCGACTCGAGCTCCTTCCCCGTGGTGGCCATGAGGTCGGCGAACTCGTCGATGATCACGACGATGTAGGGGATCTTGTCGGCGGCGTACTTCTTGTCCTTGATCTTGCGGTTGTAGCTCTTGATGTCCCGGACCCCCGCGTGGTCGAGGAGGCTGTAGCGCCGCTCCATCTCGCAGATGCAGTACTGCAGGGCCTGGAAGGCCCGCTTGGGCTCGGTGATCACCGGCGTGAGGAGGTGGGGAATGTCGTTGTAGAGCTTGAGCTCGACGATCTTCGGATCGATGAGGAGGAGCTTCACGTCGTTCGGGGAGCGCCGGAAGAGGATCGAGAGGATCATGGCGTTCACGCAGACCGATTTGCCCGAGCCCGTGGCGCCGGCGATGAGGAGGTGGGGCGTCTGGGCGAGGTCGATGAACTTGGCTTCTCCCGGGATGTCCTTCCCGAGGACCACGGGGATCTCCATCTTGGCGGTCTTGAAGGCCTCGGCCTCGACGAGTTCCTTCAGGCTGACGATGGACCGGCTCTCGTTGGGCACCTCGATGCCCACGGCGTGCTTCCCGGGGATGGGGGCGACGATGCGGACGCTCGAGGCGGCGAGCCGGAGGGCGATGTTGTCCGAGAGGTTCGTGATCTTCGAGAGCTTGACCCCGGGGGCCGGCAGGATCTCGAACATGGTGATGACAGGGCCTTTGCGGATGCCGGTGACCTCGGCCTCGATCTTGAACTCCGCGAGGCAGTTCCTGAGGAGCTCGGCGGAATGCTTGGTCTTCTCGTCGATGACCCAATAGGCCCCGTCTGGATAGGAAGTGAGGATGCCGTCGGTGGGGACCGAGTAAGGCTTGTCCTTCTCCTTGCGCCGGGCGAGGATCCTCTCCAGGGCGGCGGCCTTCTCCGTTTCCTCGGGAGAAGCCTGGGCTCGGGCCGGTGGGACGGACGTGAACTCGATGCCCATACTACCCCGAGGCTCCGGAGCCTCGGGGAGGGCCGGCTCCTCCTCGGCGGCCTCGGCGCAGGGAGGGTCCTGGTTGGCCGAAGGCGCCGCGGCCGGCTCGGGGAAGGAGTCGGCGCCGGGAGAGGCAGCAGGGAGGACCGCGTGCAGGGCCACGACCTCCGGGGGGGACTCTTCCTCGGGGCCGAAGTCGGGCAGGGACTCGGGCTCGGGCAGAGATTCCTCCAGGGCTATGAGCCTCGGCACAGGGGGGAGCTCCGGCACGCTGAACTCGAACCGGCGAGACCCGAGCTCCCGATCGGCATCCGACTCCGGCGCGCCTCGCCCCCCGGCTCTCCGGGGAGCCTCGAGCTGAAGCCGGGCTGGCGGGCGGGGCTCGGGATTTCCCTTCGGCTCGCGACGGTCCGACGGGGCCGCTGCCTTGGCCGCGCTGACGACCGAGGCAGCGAGGAGGAGGCAGAGGGATGCCGAGGCGGCCACCAAGGCGGGGACGCCGAGGGCCTCGAGCCGGGGATGCGAGGGTAGGAACTCCTGCCCGGCGACCGTGAGCCTCGCCGCGAGGGCGAGGGGGAGGAAGGGCAGCGGCGAGAGCCCGAGGGCTACCGCGGCCTTCGGCCTCCATCCGGGGAGGAAGGCCAGGGCCGCCGCCCCCCCCAGCCACGCGGGGATGAAGAAGGCGGCCCAGGCGAAGGCCCGGACCAGGAAGGCCCCGGCCGCCCCGAGGGGGCCGGGCAAGCCCGCGCCAAGGAAGGAGGACGCGACTGTCGCCGACGCCGCGGCCGCGAGGATGGCGAGGATAGTCCCGAGGAATTTGTTGGCTGTTGAGGTGCTGGACTCGTCGGGCATTATCTCTATTGGACTCCCTGCGCTCGGGCGCGATGGCAGCTTATGGTTCTCCGCATCAGTATGAATATCGGCGGCGCGGGAGCCCAGTAAAGCGCTAAAGGCCGGCCGGCGTCGATCCCTGCCCGCCCGAGATGGCTCGCGCCTCTTTCCTAATATCGGAAAACCTACTACATTAAGCCTTCGCGCGTAACGGGGAGTGTCGCGCCCCCGAAAGGACGCCAAATGGTCATCGAAAAGGACCGGGTAGTCACCATAGACTACACTCTAAAAGACGCTTCGGGGAAGATCATCGACTCGTCGGAAGGCTCCCCGCCCCTCGTCTATCTTCACGGCAACGAGAATATCATCGCCGGCCTCGAAAAACACCTCCTCGGCAAGGGACCCGGCGACAAGGTGAGCTGCGTGGTCCCGGCCAACGAAGGCTACGGCGAGCGGGACGAGAGCCTCGTGTTCAAGGTCACCAAGGGGGAATTCGGTTCCGGCGCCGAGATCGAGCCGGGGATGCAGTTCGAGGCCCACGGCGAGGGCGGAGCCCAGATCGTCACCGTCGTCGGCATCGAGGGAGAAGAGGTCACCATAGACGCGAACCACCCCCTGGCCGGGGCGGAGCTCCACTTCTCCGTCGAGGTCCGGGACGTCCGCGAAGCCACCGCCGAGGAGATCGCCCACGGGCATATCCACTCGGGCTGCGATTGCGGCTGCGAGGGGGACTGCGACGACGAGGACGAATGCGGCTGCGGCCACGACCACGGGGAAGGCTGCGGCTGCCAGTAATCCCGCCGGGCCCTGTCGATGCGCGTAAAGCCTCTCGATCTGATCATCATCCTCGCCGCTGCGGCGGCGGTCGCCTTCTCCGCGGTCGTCGCCTACGGCCGCGGTTCCGGCGCGCTCCAGGTGGATATCAGCGGCGCCGACGGCGAGTGGATCTACCCCCTGTCCGCGGATAGGGAAATACGGGTGGCCGGGCCCCTCGGCGACACCGTCGTCGAGATCCGTGGCAAGTCGGTCCGCATCGCGGACTCCCCCTGCCCCAACAAGACCTGCGTGGCCGCCGGAGCGATCTCCGAGCCGGATCAATGGATAGCCTGCCTTCCTAACAGGGTCTTCGTCAGGATAGTGGGAACGGGAAAGGAAGAGAAGGTGGATGCCGGAGTCTATTGAGCCTCGAACGATCGCGACCCGGCGCGGATACGCCGACCTGACTGCCCTGCTCGGAGCGTTTTGCTTCTTCCTCTCGGCCGTCGAGTACATGGTGCCCAAGCCCCTGCCCTTCATGCGCCTGGGCATCGCCAACCTACCCATCCTCCTGGCGGTGGACCTCCTGCCCCTGCCCTGGTTCCTCGCCCTCGCCCTCGTGAAGGTCCTGGGCATGAGCCTGGTCTCGGGCTCCCTCTTCTCCTACATCGCCGTGTTCTCCCTGACCGGCACCATGACCGCCGCCCTCGTCATGCTCGGGGCGCGGGCGGCTTTCGGGACCTGGGTCTCGGCGGTCGGCATCTCGGTCCTGGGCGCGGTCGCCTCCAACGCCGTGCAGGTCCTCATCGCCGGCGTGTTCGTGTTCGGCGACGCGGCCCGGCTCATCGCGCCGCCCTTCATGGCCATGGGGCTCGTGACCGGGCTCCTCTTGGGGCTCTTCGCCCAGGCCTTCGCGGCGAAGTCGAAGTGGTACGCGGTCGCGCGGGGCGAGCTCGGCAAGGAGAGGAGGAACCGTGGCTAGGGGAGCTTCGCGAAAGGAGAAGGTCGCGTCTCGCCGAGCCAAGCGGCGCGAGAGGTGGGAGAGGTTCTTCTCGCCCTGGGCGGCGGCCTGCGCCGGAGCCGCCCTGTCCGTGGCTTTCCTGTTCCAAAGGTCCCTGACGGTCCGGGCGCTCCTCTTCGTCGCCTTCTTCTCCGCGGCGGTCTACGCCGGCAAGAAGGTCTCCCTCCTATCGGCGTTCCTCGTCTCGGCGGGCATCGTCCTGGCCAACCTCCTCGCCCCAGTGGGGAGAGTCCTGGCCGAGGTCGGTCCCCTCAAGGTGACCGAGACCGCGCTGATGGACGGCCTGGGCAAGGCCCTGGTCTTCGAGGGGCTGATCTGCATCTCGAAGGCGAGCATCCTCCCGGGGCTCAGGCTTCCCGGCCGATTCGGCTCCCTCGTGGCCTCGGCCTTCGTCTACTACGACCGCATCGTCGAGTACAAGGGCAAGGTGAAGCCGGCCACCCTCATCGAGGACGCGGACATGCTCATGCTCGCCATGTGGGAGGAAGAGCCTGCGGCGGCGGGCTCGGCGGTCCCGGGAGACGGGCGGCGCACGAGGCCGGCCGCCGCGGTCCTCCTCGTCGCGGCCGTCCTGGGAGCCTACGCCCTCCTCCTGGTCAAATAGAGAATTTGTCCATGGCCGACCTGACCTCGGCTATGTCCCGCGCGTTGCGGGAGCTGAGCTCCGTCGTCCCGGCGACGGCCCGCTCGATCTCCGAGGCGCCGTCCTTGATCCTCGAGGTGTCCCGGAGGACGTAGCCGTTGGCCTCGGTGAGCCGCTGGACTTGCTCGAGGATGGCGGCGTTACCCTTGCTCATCTCCCCGGAGCCCCTCTCGATCTCCCTCGTGATGTCCCGCAGCCGCTCGAGGCCCTCGAGGACCTGCCTGCCGCCCTCCCGCTGCTCGGCCATCGCGGCCCCCATGGCGCTCGCCTCGTCGCCCACGGCGGAGGACTTACCCAGGATGGAGGCGAAGGAATCCACGGCGTCGGAGGCCGCGGCGCGGACCGCCTCGATGGAGGAGGAGACCTTGCCGAGCTCCGCCGAGATGTCCTTGCCCTGGGCGCTAGACTGCTCGGCGAGCTTCCGGATCTCGTCGGCCACCACGGCGAAGCCCCGGCCGGCGTCTCCGGCGTGGGCCGCCTCGATGGCGGCGTTCATGGCCAGGAGGTTGGTCCTCTGGGCGATCTGGGTCACCAGCGAAGCCGCCTCGCCCAGGTTCTCCGACTGCCGCACTATCTCAGCCACAGCGCCGCTCACCCCGTCTATCCGGGACTTGCCCTGGCGGCTCTCCTCCACCAGGGCGAGGGCCGCCGAGGCCGTCGACTGGGCCGCCGAGGTCATGGACTCGATGTTGGAGATCATCTCCTCCACCGCCGCCGAGGACTGGGCGATGACCGAGGCGTGGTTGCTGATCATGGAGCTCAGCCCGTCGATGGAGGAAGTCAGTTCCTCGATGGCCGCCGACACCCCCTGCACCGCCGCCGTCTGGCTCTCGAGCTGGACCATCGTGCTGGCCACGCTGTCGGCGATAGTCCCCACGGCGTCCCCGGTGCCGGCCATCATGGCCGTGAGTTCGCCCCCCGTCGACTCGAGGAGCGCGAGCCGCTCCTTCACCGTTGCCACGAGGGAGCGCAGCTGCGCCACCAGGCCGTCCAGGCTCGCGGCTATCCGTCCGAGCTCGTCCCGCCCGGAGAGCCCCGTGTCGCCCCGCAGGTCCCCGGTGGCGGTCCGCTCGACCGCGGCCACCAGCCCGCCGAGGGGACGGGATATCGACCGTATGATGAAGATCGAGAAGGCGATGCAGAGGAGCACCGCCCCGGATATCACCAGCATCAAGGTGAGGGAGGTGAGCCCCGCGAGGCGGTGGGCCTTGGCGGCGGCATCGTCGCCAGCGGCGCGCACCGAGCTGAGCAGGTTCTCGACCTGGGAGTTGAGGCTGCGGTAGGCATCCTCGGAAGCCTGGACGTATCGGGTGGCCTCGCCTTTGCCCGCGTCGAAGGCCTGCTCGATCCCGGGCAGGAGGGTCGTGTAGGAGTCGTAGCTCTCGCCGAGGCTCTTCATCATCCCCTGGTCCAGCGACAGCCCCCTGACATCCCGGAGGGCCGCGAGGGTGGTCCGGGACGCGTCGGTCATGGTCTTCATCACGCCGCCCGAAGCCCGCCCCACGTTCTTCTCGCCGGCGTAGACCTGCGTGGCCTGGGTGTAGATGAACAGTTGGATGGACTCGCACTGCTCCCGCAGGTCGTAGGCCTTCTGGAGGTAGCTGCCCTGCACGCTCTGCACGGCGTCGATCGAGTCGGTCAGCCTATCGAGGCCCCTCGACGCTATGAGGAGTATCACGGCGCAGAAGAGGACCATGGCCAGAGACAGAGCGGCGAGCTTGGCCATGATCCCGAAGCCCCTCGAGCCCCCGGCCCGGGGCGGGGTTCCCAAGTCACTGGCGTTTTCCGGCATAGGACGAAACCTCTCTGGTTCTGCCTCGCGGCGCGTGATTAACTTTTCTCCTGAAGCCTACCCTTTTACCACGATGTTGACGAGCTTGTCCTTCACGACGATCACCTTGATCACTACCTTTCCGTCGGTCCACTCGGCGACCTTCGGCAGGGCCATGGCGGCCTTCTGGAGCTCCTCCTGGGAGGAGCCCGCCGCTGCGGTGAAACGCTCGCGGATCTTGCCGTTCACCTGCACGACGATCTCCTTGGTGTCGTCGGCGCAGAGGGCCTCGTCGTACTCGGGCCAGGCCTCCCGGACGAGGGTCCCTGGGTGGCCGGCCTTCTCCCACAGCTCCTCGGCGATGTGAGGCGCGTAGGGAGCCAGCATGAGAACCAGGGGCTCCCAGGCCGAGCGGGGCAGGCTCGCGAGCTTCCCGAGCTCGTTGACGTAGATCATCATGGCCGAGATGGCCGTGTTGAAGTTGAGGGTCGAGGTATCCCCCGTGACCTTCTTGACGGTCTTGTGCAGGGACTTGAGGAGCTCGGGGCTCAGATCGGTTTCAGCCAACGCGCGTTCGGACAGGGTCCAGACCTTCTCGAGGAAGCGGCTCACGCCGACCAGGCCGGCGGTCGCCCAGGGTTTGGACACCTCGAGGGGGCCCATGAACATCTCGTAGACCCTCATGGAGTCGGCGCCGTAGGCCTTCACGATATCGTCGGGGTTGATCACGTTGCCCCGGCTCTTGGACATCTTCTGGTTGTCCTCGCCGAGGATCATGCCCTGGTTCACCAGGCGCTGGAACGGCTCCACCGTGTTCACGAGGCCGAGGTCGTAGAGGACCTTGTGCCAGAACCGGGCGTACAGGAGGTGGAGCACCGCGTGCTCCGCCCCGCCCACGTAGAGGTCCACGGGCATCCAGTACTCTATCGCGGCCTTCGAGGCGAAGGCCGTCTCGTCCTTAGGATCGAGGTAGCGCAGGTAGTACCAGCAGGACCCTGCCCACTGGGGCATGGTGTTGGTCTCGCGCTTGGCCCGGCCCCCGCACTTGGGGCACTTCGCCTCGAGCCACTCGGTCGCGTTGGCCAGGGGCGACTCCCCGGTGCCCGAGGGGGTGTAGCTCTTCACCTCGGGGAGGAGGAGGGGCAGCTCGCTCTCCGGCAGGGGCACGATGCCGCACTTCGGGCAGTGCACGAGGGGGATGGGCTCGCCCCAGTACCTCTGGCGGCTGAAGAGCCAGTCCCGGAGCTTGTAGTTCACCGCACGCACGCCGAAGCCGCCGCGCTCCACCTTCTCGATGATCGCGGCCTTGGCGGCCTCGGTGGTCATGCCGGTGAACTCCCCCGAGTTCACCGAGTAGCCGTCCTCGATGTCGCACTTCTCCGGAACCGCCGAGAAGTCGTGGCCGCCCTCGTACTCTTTCTTCGAGGCCACCACCTGGATGATCGGGAGCCCGAACTTCTTCGCGAAGTCCCAGTCCCGGTCGTCGTGGGCGGGGACGGCCATGATGGCGCCGGTGCCGTAGGAGATGAGGACGTAGTCGGAGATCCAGATCGGCACCTTCTGGCCGTTCAGGGGGTTCGTCGCGTAGGCGCCGGTGAAGACGCCGGTCTTGTCCTTGGCGAGGTCGGTGCGCTCGAGGTCGCTCTTGCGCGCCGCGGCCTCCACGTAGGCCGCGACGGCCGCCTTCTGGGCGCCCGTCGTTATCTTCCCCACGAGGGGATGCTCCGGGGCGAGGACCATGTAGGTGACGCCGTACAACGTGTCGGCCCTCGTGGTGAAAATTTCCAGCGCCTCGGGATGCCCGTCGATGCCGAACCGGACCTGCGCCCCCTCGGAGCGGCCGATCCAGTTGCGCTGCATCAGCTTCACCGGCTCCGGCCAGTCTAGGCCGTCGAGGTCCTGGAGCAGCCGGTCCGCGTAGGCCGTGATCTTGAGCACCCACTGGCGGATCCGCTTGCGCGTGACCTTGGTCCCGCAGCGGTCGCACAGTCCCTCCTTGACCTCCTCGTTGGCGAGGCCGGTCTTGCAGGAGGGGCACCAGTTGATGGGCATCTCGGACTCGTAGGCGAGGCCCCGCTTGTAGAGCTGGAGGAATATCCACTGGGTCCACTTGTAGTAGTCGGGATCGCAGGTCGAGACCTCCCGGTCCCAGTCGTAGGAGAAGCCGAGGGACTTGATCTGGTCCCTGAAGCGGTCGATGTTGGCCCGGGTGGTCGTCGCGGGATGGGTGCCGGTCTTGATGGCGTAGTTCTCCGCCGGGAGGCCGAAGGCGTCGAAGCCCATGGGATGCAGGACGTTGTAGCCGTTCATGCGGAGGTAGCGGCAGTAGATGTCCGTCGCGGTGTAGCCCTCCGGGTGGCCGACATGGAGCCCCGCCCCCGAGGGATAGGGGAACATGTCGAGGACGTAGCGGCGCTTGTCCTTGGGGAAGGCCGGGTCCTCGACGGCGCGGAAAGCCTCATCGGCCTCCCATCGCCGCTGCCACTTCTTCTCGATTTCAGCGAACGGATACTTCGCCATTGAGACGCTCCCTCGCGCGCCACGAGCCGCGAACGTACGTGACGGGTCGTGCGGAATTAGGGTCGCCCGAGGCCTCCAGGAGGTCGACGGTCGCCCATCGGGAGATAGTAAACGAGCTCGGGCCTCAATGACAATGCTTCGGGGAAAGCGCCGGGAAGGCCCTCGGGCCGAGGCGGGCCCAGGGAGGGGCTACTTGGCCGAGGGCTTGGCCCCCGAGAGGGCTTCGGGGGGAACAGTCTGGAGGGCGCTCTGCAGGTATCCCACGCCGAGGACGTAGACGTCCTGCCGGACGAGGACGTGGTTGACGGACTTCACGCCGGTATCCTCGTCGGTCTTGTAGCTGGCCAGCCAGGCCGCGCCGCCAGAACGGGCGTCCATGGCCGAGGTCAGGGCCGCGAGGTCGTCCCTCCGGGCCTTGCCGGCGGCTACGCGGAGGGCGAACTCCCCGAGGCCCCGGACGCTTGACTCGCCGTAGCCCGAGTCCCAGAGCCCCAGGCGGCCTTTCAGGCCGAGCCTGGCCGCCGCCTTTTCCAGGAGCCGCTTCTCCTTGACCGCGTCGCCCTTGGCCACGGCGAGGTCGACGCCCAGGGCGCCCGCGTAAGCTTCCCTCGTGGCCTCGCCGGCGGCCTCGGCGACGAGGCCGCCGCCGGCCACCGCGCCGGAGAGGAGAGGCCCCACGAGGTCCGGGTCGGAACAGTAGAGGGCGACGTCCGGGCCCTCGTCCCTCAACCACGAGCCGGTGCCTGCCCGGACGAAAGCGGCCGCGTCGACGCCCTTCGGCGGCACCTTCGCCGCGTACCTGAGCCCGAGCTCGCTGGCGGCGGCGGCCATGACCGCGCGCTCCCTGAGGGCGTCGGGATCGGAGGCCTCGCCCTGAGAGTAGGCGGCCACGATGGAGGAGGCGCCCATCTTGCCGGCCTCCCACACCGCGATGTAGGCCCGGCCAACGCGGTCCAAGCCCACCACGAGGTCCGCCGAGGACTCGATCTCGAGCTCGTCGTCCGCGGAGTCGGCGGCTATGCACACCAAGGGGATCGGGGAACCGGCCCGGAGCTCCTTGGCCCGGCGGAAGCCCCTGGCGGTCCCCTCGGGAGCCGGGGCCACGACGATGGCGGCCACGGCGGGGTCCTTGGCCGCGCCCTCGATGAAGTCGGCCACGGCCCCCGGCGCCCCCTTCCCATCGGGGAGGATCGCGTGGACCGCGTTCCACTTCTTGGACGAGGCGTGGTCCTTCACGAAGTCCTCGGCGCCGCGGAACTGCCTCGGGGCCGAGGCCGCGGCGGGGGTGACCACGAGCACCCGGGCGGCCGCGGCTCCCTGCTCGGGCTTGCGCGCGGCGCAGGCGAGGAGGCCCGCGGCGCAGGCCAGGGCGAGGGACGCGGCCAAGGCGGTCGCTACGAGTCGTTCGGCGGGGCGGCGGAGCGAGCCCATGGCGCCTCAGTCCAGGATGCAGGCCGACAGGTGCCCCGAGCCCAAATCCTTGAGGGGCGGCCGGCCTGCGCTGCACTCCGGTTTGGCGTAGGGGCAGCGGGGGTGGAAATGGCAGCCGGAGGGCGGATTGAGGGCGCTGGGGATCTCCCCGGAGGGGAGGTTCTTGGGCTTGCGGACCCGCGGGTCGGGTATCGGCACCGCCGCGAGGAGGGCTTTGGTGTAGGGATGGTGGGGATGGGCGAAGAGCTCGTCCCTGGTCCCCACCTCCACGATGCGGCCCAAATACATGATCGCCACCCGGTCGCAGAGGTACTTGGCCGTGGCGAGGTCGTGGGTGATGAAGAGGTAGGTGAGCCCCATCTCGTCCTTCAGCTGCCTCATGAGCTGGAGGATGAGGGCGCGCACCGAGACGTCGGCCATGGCGATGGGCTCGTCGGCCACGACGAAGTCCGGCTTGGTCACCAACGCCCGGGCGATGACCACGCGCTGGGCTTGGCCGCCCGAGAGCTGGTGCGGGTACTTCTGGTAGAGGTACGCTGCTGGGGAGAGGCCCACCTTCTCCATCATCTCGAGGACGGCGTCCTTGCGCTCCGAGAAGCTGACCCTGCCGTGGATGGCGAGGGGGTGCCCTATGGCCTGACCCACGCTCATCCTCGGCGAGAGGGAGCCGATGGGGTCCTGGAACACGATCTGCATCTTCTCCCGCAGGGCCTCGAGCTCCCGGCCGCGGTAGCTGGAGACGTCCCGGCCGCGGTAGATGGTCTTCCCCGAGCTCGGCTCGATGAGGCGGATGAGGAGCCGGCCCGTGGTCGACTTCCCCGAGCCCGACTCGCCGGCGAGGCCGAGGACCTCGCCCTTGGCGATCTCGAAGCTCACGTCGTCCACAGCGTGGACGTACCGCCGCTTCCCGCCGAAGGATCCGAGGAAGCCCTCCTTGACCGGGAAGTTCTTGACGAGGCCCTCGGCCTTGATCAGCGTCGCCATCTTCAGGCCTCCCCTTCGTAGAGCCAGCAGGCCACCGAGCGCTCGGCACCCCCAGAACCTCTCCGGTGGATCGTGACGGGGTCCTGGGAGTGGCAGGCCGCCATGACCTTGGGGCAGCGGGGCGCGAAGGGGCAGCCGGGCTTCTGGTCCACCAGGTCGGGCGGAGAGCCGGGCATGGCGGTGAGCTCCTTCTGGTCGAGGAGGATGTTGGGGACGCAGTCCATGAGCCCCCTCGTGTAGGGGTGGAGGGGGTGCTCGAAGATGTCGTCGGACGAGGCGAGCTCCACGAGGCGGCCGCCGTACATGACGGCGATCCGGTCGGCGATCTCGGCCACCAGCCCTAGGTTGTGGGAGATCAGGAGGACCGTGAGGTCGTACTGCCTCTTGAGCTTCATGAGGAGCTCGGTGAAGCCGGCCTCGACGATCACGTCGAGGGCGGTGGTGGGCTCGTCGGCCAGGAGGATCTCGGGGCGGAGGATCAGCCCTAGGCCGATCATGATCCTCTGGCGCATGCCCCCCGAGAGCTGGTACGGGTATTCCTCGAGGCGCGAGCGCTCGATCCCTAGCTCCTCGAGGATGTCCCCGGCCTTGGCCACCGCGTCGCCCTCGGAAATCCCGGGCTCGTGGGCCCGCATGGTCTCGACGAAGTGCCTCTTCACCGACATGAGGGGATCGAGGGACGTGAGGGGGCTCTGGAAGATCATCGCGATGTCCCTGCCCCGGAGCTCCATGAGCTCCCGGCCCTCCATCGCGAGGATGTCCCTGCCCTTGTAGCGGATCTCGCCGCCGGTGATGCGGCCCGGCGCCTTGAGCAGCTTGAGGATGGAGAGCCCGAGGGTCGACTTGCCGCAGCCCGACTCGCCGACGATCCCGAGGACCTCGCCCTTGCGCACCGAGAGGGAGAGCCGATCGATGGCCCTGACGGTGCCGATCGAGATGGGATAGGCGATCGAGAGGCCGTCGATCTCGAGGAGCGGAGCTTCCGCGGTTTCGCTCATCGTCAATACTCCTGCAGCCGCGGGTTGAGGATCTCGGAAAGCCCCTCGCCGAGCATGGTGAAGCCCAGGGCGAGGATCATGATCATCAGTCCGGGATAAGTGATCATCCACCAGACGCCCGAGGGCAGGAACTTCTTGCCCATCGAGAGATCCATGCCCCAGTCCGGAACTCCGGCAGGGAGGCCGAGCCCGATGTAGGACAGGGCCGCCTCGGTCATGATCGCGTCGGCGATGTTGAGGCTGAACACCACCACTACGGTGGCGATGACGTTCGGGAACACGTACTTGGCGAGGATGGTCGAGCGGCGGGCGCCTATCGCCCCCGCGGCCTCGACGTAGAGCTCCTGCTTGATCTGGAGAGTCTGGCCCCGCACGAGGCGGAAGTAGGTCGGCACGTAGACCACGGCCACCGCCACGGTGATGTTTATGACCCCCGGCCCGAGCATGGCCGCGAAGGCGATCGCGAGTATCAGGCCGGGGAAGGAGTAGACCGAGTCCATCACGAGGGACAGGGCCTTGTCCGCCCAGTTGCCGGCGAAGCCCGAGATGAGGCCCAGGGGGATGCCGATGAGGGCCGACAGGAGGCTCGCGGCGAAGGCCACGCCCAGGATGGTGCGGGACCCGTACACGACCCGGGCGCCCACGTCCCGCCCGAGGTTGTCGGTGCCGAGGAAGTGCCCTATCGACGGGGCACCCAGCTGGGGGCCGGCGTTCTGGTCGTTCGGGTCGAAGCGCGTGAAGAGGCCCGGGAACAGGGTCATGAACGCGACGACCGCGATGATGACCGCTCCGACGGAGAGGATCCACCACTCGATGCGGTACTTGCGGGCCGCCCGGGAGAACTTCCCTATCAGGGAGGCCACGCCCGAAGCGGGGGATAGGAAGGACTTGCGGCGGGCCTCAGGTTTGTCTTGCATGGCGCTGCTCCTACAGCTCGACCCGCGGGTCGATGGCGGCGTAGACGAGGTCCACGGCGAGCGAGACCAGGGTGACGAGGAGGGCGTATACCACGATGACCCCCTGTATGACGGGGTAGTCCCTGAGGTAGATCCGCTCCAGGAGGAGGCGGCCCATGCCGGGCCACGAGAAGGTGGTCTCCGTCAGGATGGCCCCCGCGAGGAGGGCGCTGAACTGGAGGCCGAGCATGGTCACGATGGGGATGAGGGCGTTCTTCAGGGCGTGACCGTACACGACCTTGTTCTCGGAGATGCCCCGCGCCCGGGAGGCGAGGACGTAGTCGGCCTTCAGCGTGTCCAGCATGTTGGCACGCGTTAGGCGAACGAATACGCCCGAAAGGGTGATCCCCAAGGTCAGGGCCGGCAGCGCCAGGTGGAAGAGGACGTCGCCGAGGGCGCCGATATCCCCGTGGATGATCGTGTCGATGACGTAGAGCCCGGTGGTGTCGAACTCGGAGGATATGACCCGGCTGCCGGTCCGCCCCGCTATCGGGAAGACGCCGAGGAAGACGCCGAAGATCATCTGCAGCATGAGGCCGAGCCAGAAGACGGGTATGCAGTAGACGACGTTGGCGTAGAGCCTTATCCCGAAGTCGTGGCCGTTGCGGCGGTTCCGCGCGGCGCGCACCCCCAGGGGGACTCCCAGGCCGAGGCAGACTGCCAGCCCGAAGAAGGTGAGCTCCAGGGTGGCGGGCAGCTTGGCGGAGATCGAGGTCCAGACCGGCTCCTCGAATATCATGGACTTCCCGAGGTCGCCCCTCGCGAGCTGGCCGAGGTAGTCCACGTACTGGGCGCCCAGGGGCTTGTTGAGGCCCAGCTCCAGCTTCTTCTTCTCGATCACAGAATCGGGGGCGTGCCCTCCCAGCATCGCGGACACCGGGTCGCCCGGCATCACCCGCAGGACCACGAAGACGAGGGAGAGGAGGATGAAGATCATCGGAACGGTGAGGAGGAGCCGCCCGATCAGGTAGTTAAGAACTCGTCGCATCGATCTCCTCTTAAAAACCGGGTCCCCCGCTCCCGAGGGACCCGGCCAGAATGGCGAGAATCAACCGATAGCTACTTCTTCTCGAAGTGGAGCTGGTCGTAGTTGAAGATGAGCGTCGGGCCGATGTTTACGCCCTGGACGTTCTTCTTCGTGAAGACGTAGAGGTTGCCCTGGAAGATCGGGGAGGTCGGGACCTCGTCGACCCACATCTTCTGGACCTTGGCGAAGAGCTCCTCGCGGACCTTGGGGTCGGAGACGGTCTGCTCCTTGGTGAAGAGGTCGTCCCACATCTTGCTGGAGAAGTAGATGCCGTTGCCGATGGCTCCGTTCGTGCCGGCGAAGGCGGCGGTGTAGTTGTCCGGATCGATGTAGTCGGGGTACCAGCCGAGGAAGAAGCAGGCCATCTGCTTGTTCCGCCACTGGTCCTTGTAGGTGGCCCACTCGGCGCTCTTGATGGTCACCTTGACGAGGGGGGTCTTCTCGATCTCGGCCTTCACGACCTCGGCCATGTTGACCTCGGTGTCGCCGTAGTGGCTCGGGGTGTACCAGAGGTCGAAGGCGAGGGGCTTCTTGGCGCTGTAGCCGGCGGCCTTGAGGAGCTTCTCGGCGTAGGCGACGTTGGCGTCGCCGGGCTCGTCCTTGAAGTTCTGCTGGGCGTAGATCATGCCCTGGGGGACCATGGAGTAGAGGGGCTCGTTCTGGCCGAGGAAGACCTTCTCGTTGATCTCCTTGCGGTCCAGGAGGGCGGAGACCGCCTGCCTGAGCCTCTTGTCCTTGAACACGCTGACGTCGCAGTTGAAGGTCAGGTAGCGGATGAAGGGCCCGGGCATCTTGAAGGTGTTGAGCTTGTCGTTCTTGGACAGATCGTTGATGTCCGACGGATTCATCGACTTGAAGGCCAGGTCGATCTCGCCCTTCTCGAGGGCGAGGCGCATGGTCGTCGCGTCGGCGAAGTAGCGGATGATGACCTTCTTGATCTTCGGCTTGTCTCCGTAGAAGTTCGGGTTGGCCTCGAGCACGACTTCCTCGTCGCGCTTGAAGGAGGTGCACTTATAGGGGCCGAGGCCCACGAGGGCGCCGCCCTTGAGCTCGCTGGGGTTCTTCACGACCTTGTCGACGGGGTAGACCGAGGGATCGAGGGGGAAGTAGGGGGGGCAGCCGGCGACCATGGTCGGGAAGTAGGCCGTGGGCCCTTTGAGGACGAACTTGACGGTGAGGGGATCCACGACCTGGACCTCCCTCACGTAGTCGGTGATGAGCCAGGAGGGATCGCCCTTGAGGGCGATGGCGCGGTCGATGGTCCACTTCACGGCGTCGGCGTTGAACTCCTTGCCGGAGGTGAACTTCAGGCCCTTGCGGAGCTTGAAGGTGTACTCGTCGCCCTTGTCGTTCACCGTGTAGCTCTCGGCGAGGCCGGGGATGACCTCGGTGGTGCCGGGCGTGTAGGTGAGCAGGCCTTTGTTGATGTTCTGGAATATTTCCCAGGTGTGGAAGTCGTAGGCGTTCGCGGTGTCCATGTCGCTGACCTTGTCGGTCGTGCCATAGACTATGGTGCCGCTGGAGCCCTTGCCGCCGCAAGACGATACGACGAGCGCGAGGGCCAGGACCATGAGCGCGGTAAAGATCCGCTTCATCAGTGCCTCCTTCGAGTATTCGTTGACGGATAAGGATTATCTAAACGCCAGCGGTGAGTGTCAATCAGTCGGCCGGGAGAAGAAGAAGGCTTTGCATCCCCGGGTTCTGCGGGTATTATGTGCTGGCGAAAAGGGGGAGGGAAGCATGAAGATCGAGATGCGGCGCTTCTTCGACGAATTCTTCCTCTATTCGAGCCAGTTCCTCATCCTCCTCATCCTCATGCTCCTCATTTCCCCGGAAATCGACGCGATACAGCCCATCTCCCTCGTCGTGGTCACCCTCTTCCTCATCGTGCAGATCGTCCTACTCGTCGGCCAAGGGCACAAGCCCATCCTCCGGGTCCTCTTCTCCCTCATCACGCCCGCGGTCTACACCCTCATGCGCATGCTCGAGGGCCGGTACGTGGTCATGGACATGGCGAACTCCTTCATCTGGTGCGCCGCCCTCTACGTCGGGCTCTTCCAGGCGGCCGCCCTCTCGTTCCGGAGCCCGGGCTTCCGGCGGGTGGCCGAGGTGTTCCTGGCCCTCGGCGCAATGCTCATGTTCATCTTCTTCTACTTCTACCTCGACCTGAGGCTCGGCCTCGCGAGGCTACTGGCCAACGACGTGATCACCAAAGAGGAGTACGCATCCCAGCTGGGCCTCCGCAGCTTCGGCCCCTCCTTCCTCAAGTTCCTCGAGACGCCCCAGAACGAGTTCCTCATCTTCGGCGTAACCACCTTCGGGATCTTCCTCCTCGCGAGCAAGATGAAGGCCCTGACCCTCAGGCAGCGGATAGCGGCGCTTTTCGGCGCGGCCCGGGTCGAAGAGAAGATCGCCGGCGAGGAAGTGACCCAGGGGCAAGCCGCCGCCGTCACGGTCATCTCCTCGGACATCCGGGACTTCACCAGCCTCACGGAGCGGCTCAGCCCCGAGCGCTCCGTCGCGCTCCTCAACCGCTACTACGCGATGTGGTCGACGGTGGCGGACCGCCACGGCGGGCGAATCGCGGGCACAGCCGGCGACTCGGTCCTCGTGGTCTTCGGCCTCCTCGGGGAGAAGGACGCCGCGGAGCGGGCCCTGGCCAGCGCCCGGGACTTCATCGCCGAGCTCCCGGGCTTCCGCGACGACCTCGCCTCGGCGTCCCTGCCGGCCCCGACGGGAGTGAGCATCGGCATCAACTCGGGCTCGATCGTGGCCGGCGAGCTCGGGGCCCCCGAATCGAGGCAGCTCGGCATCTTCGGAGAGGCGGTCTCGGTGGCGGCCAGGTTGGATTCCCTCTGCCGGGAGTTCAAGCAGGACCTCCTCCTCACCCAGTCGGTGTTCCGCCAGCTCGAGCTCGAGAGCCAGGCCAAGCTCGTGAGGATCGGCGAGGTCCTCCTGCGGAACAGCACCCAGCCGGTGCCGGTGTACGGGACGAAGTGATCCCCCGGGCGGGAGCTACTCGCCCACGGCGAAGCGCTTAATCGTCTTCTTGGTCGTCTCCTCGAGCTTCTCCCGGAGCACGGTGACCTTCGATATGCGCTGGTACGGGTGGAGCTTCCGGTTCACCTCTTCGACGATCTGCCTGAGCCGCGCATCAGCGGCGGCCCAATCGACCTGGGCCGAGGGGGAGGCCCGGAAGCGCTCGACGTTCGGGAAGAGCTTGGCCTCGATGCCCTCGCTCTCGGTCGCCTCGTCCTCGATGTATCCCCGGACCATGACCTGCTCGACTTCCTCGTACAGCTGGAAGCGGTTCTCGATCTCCTCGGGGTAGACGTTCTTGCCGCCCTCGGTGACGATCATGTTCTTGGCCCTGCCCCCGAGGTAGACGTAGCCGTTCTCGTCGATCCTCCCGAGGTCCCCGGTCTTGAGCCAGCCGTCGGGGGAGAGCACGGCCGCGGTCTCCTCGGGCATCTTGTAGTATCCCATCATCACCATGGGGCCACGCGCCGCGATCTCCCCGACCCCCGCGGCGTCGGGCTCGAGGATCCTCATCTCCACCCGGGGCAGGAGCTTGCCCACGCTCGTGACGATGAAGGCGTCGGTGGGGTTCAGGGTGAGGATGGGCGAGGTCTCGGTGAGGCCGTAGCCCTGGACGAAGTCGATGCCCAGCTCGTTGTAGCGCCGGAAGACCTTGGGCGC
>Ga0268360_1000852_pt1 | contig 40457 bp, 30 predicted proteins | sample BioMet11_FD_192465 | JGI IMG/M metagenome (GOLD analysis project Ga0268360, IMG submission 192465) | Sewage microbial communities from Oakland, California, United States - Biofuel 11 (Illumina Assembly) | ecosystem: Engineered > Wastewater > Sewage > Unclassified | place: USA: California... | reverse complement strand
CCATTCTAGTTTATAAACTGGCAACTTGAGTACACAAGTAAGCCATTCTAGTTTATAAACTGGCAACTTGAGTACACAAGTAAGCCATTCTAGTTTATAAACTGGCAACTTGAGTACACAAGTAAGCCATTCTAGTTTATAAACTGGCAACTTGAGTACACAAGTAAGCTATTCTAGTTTGTAAACTGGCAACTTGAGCCAACTTAATTTTCGAGTACTTCCTTGTTAGGTAGTTTTGCCCGTAATACAGTATTGCAGCTCCACAGCAAAAAATATTAAACTGGGATTTTTGTTGCCGCGAGTTTTTGCAGAAACGGTTTACTTAAACATTTTACAATCGAATTATAGGTTCGTGCGTTTTTAGTTACCCAACCAAAAATCTGCCAACGATAGCCGGAAAGCAACGAATCTTCAATCCAAATAAAAACACGATACAAAATATAAAATCGAAATGTACTATCTAACTGATAAAATATGCAGATTACCTGCTTGCACTTCTATAATGAGAGGGGGTTATGCCCGTATGTTTCTTAAAGTATTTACACAAATATGCTTCGCAAGGATAATTGAGCTGCTCTGCTATTCCTTTTAATGGGGTAGAGGTTGATTTTAATCGCAGTTTTAGCTCTGTTATGGCAAATTTATCGATAAGGTCTTTGGCCGATGAACCAGTAGTTTCTTTTGTTACTATCGATAAATATTTTGGGGTTATGCACAACTTCTCAGCAAAAAAAGATACCTCTCGGATTACTGTGTGTTCTTTTATTAATCGAAAAAATTCATCCTGCAATTCTTTCTTACGTTTACGCTGACGCTTATTAGAGTTTATTTTTTTGTTTAAAACTACTTTGCTATAGAGGTTAAGGTAAAAATTATGCAGTAAGTTTAAAATCATTTCCCGACGGCATATATTGGACAAATCGGCAAATACTTTATTTATTGAAATAAAAGAATCTGCTATTATTTCTTTTCGTTCTATTTCAGGCAATTGATACATCACGGTTTCTTTGAGTAAACCAATAAATTCTGCCGGTAAGCGATACAGAACATCATCCATCATTTGGTTCGAAAAAGTAAAATAGGCAATTGTAAAATCTTCGGATTTTACATTAAAACCCAATATCTGCCCCGGAAAGACTTCTATAATATCGTTTTGTGCAAAATGATATGACCGCAAATCGATCTCAATATCTGCATAACCTCTTAAGCACACGCATACAAAACATGCGTTTGCCCTGCAAGGTGAATTATCTATTGGGAAATCATTGCATTGTAATGATATATAAAAATTGTTTTCGCTGTTTTTAGCCTCGTCTGATGATAGTTGCATAATAATAAAAGTTCGCTTTTTGTATGCAAAAATACCTTTTTTCAATTGTTTTTATTGATTTTTTGTGGAAATAAAGACAATTTATATGGAAATAGGGATAGTGCTTGGGGAACAAATTAAGCTGACTTTTGCAGGCTTAAATTTAAAGGAGGAAAATGAATCGAATGATCAGGTATCAAATTGTAATTCTGACTGCAATGCTTTTGACCTCTCAAAGTGTTAAAGCGCAAAAAGCAAGAATCTTTAGCTTGCCCGAAGTATATGAACTCGCTATTGCCAATAGTAACCAGTTGAAGTTAGCACAAAACGGGGTAAAAACATCACAGGCAACTACTCAATTAGTAAGAACTGAATTGACCCCATCGTTAGATTTCTCGCTTTTGGTTTCTTTTATTGGTAATGGCTTTATTACTGACAGGGATTTTTCCGATGCAAAAAGTATAGAAATGCCTCATTGGGGTAATAGTTTCGCAATGGAGGCTTCGCAGGTGATTTTTGCAGGTGGAACTATTAGCACAAATATTCAAAAAGCAAAACTGGAGGAACAAGTAGCTCAATGGAACTACGACCGCAACGAATTGGATATTTGTTTTCTGGTAACAGGTTATTATTTAGATCTCTATAAATTAAACAATCAACGCGAAATATTTCAAAAAAACATTGAGCAGACGAAGCTTCTTATAGAACAAATTAAATCGAAGGAATCGCAAGGGATGGCTCTCGGTAGTGATGTTACCCGTCATGAACTGATGCTTCAAAATTTGAATTTGTCTCTTATTGAGATTGATAACAACAGCAAAATAATCAACCAGCAAATGGTGGTTACGTTAGGGTTGCCAGCCGAAACAACTATTATACCCGATTCCTCTATACTTGAACTTGATTTAAGTACATTGATGCTGGATAGTCTGAATCAGCAGGCCTCTGAAAATTTACCCGAACTAAAAATAGCCGCTTTGAACAAAGAGATTGCAGCCAAGGGGCTACGCATTGTCAAAGCCGATTACTACCCTCAAATTGCGTTGGTTGCCGCCAACCATTTTGATGGGCCAATTTTAGTGGAAGTACCCGCTATCAACAAAAATTTCAACTATTGGTATGTGGGTGTTGGGCTAAAATACAATATCGCCTCTCTTTACAAAACCAGCAAAAAGGTGAATATAGCAAATCAAAAACAAGTAGCGGCTGAATATTCAGAGGCACTTGCTTTGGAAAATACACAAGTGAGTATACACAGTGCATATACCAAATTCAGGGAGTCGAAGGAAAAACTTACGGTATATGAAACTAGCCTGCGGTTGGCCGATGAAAACTATCGTATTATCAATAACCGATACCTGAACGAACTGGTATTAATTACCGAAATGCTGGATGCCAGTAATACCAAACTTAACGCCGAATTGCAAGTTGTAAATGCCAAACTCGATGTTATTTACAATTATTACAGGTTGCAACGGGAAATTGGAAATAAAATCAACAACTAATTAAGCTTTAGTTAATGCCTTTAGATTCAAAAATAGTAAGTGTTTATAGACAGTTGGAATTTTAAACAAAGAAATCATGGTAAAAAAGAAAATGAAATTAGTGTACAATGTTGTTGTTGGATTGATATTAATCGCAAGTATAGCATGGGTTAGCAGCAAATTTATTCATCTGGGAAATGTAGAATTCACCGACAATGCACAGGTGAAACAACAAATCGTACCCGTAAACTCGCGCGTACAAGGATTTATCAAAAAAATATATTTTAACGAATACCAACGGGTGAACAAAGGCGATACATTGGTGGTGATTGAAGATGTGGAATACCGCTACCGATTGGCACAAGCCGAAGCAGACTACCAAAATGCCATAATCGGCAAAAAGGCAATGGGAACCACTATTCTAACCACCCAAAGCAATATCGGAGCAACGGAATCGGGTATTGAGGAAAGTCGGATACGATTGGAAAATGCAGAAAAGGAGTACAATCGTCATAAAAATCTTTTGGCACAAAAATCGGTTACCCAACAGCAGTTTGATGCAGTAAGCGCTAATTACGAAGCAGCAAAAGCACGTTACGAACAACTACAACGTCAACGCAACTCCACCTCGTTGGTAAAGAATGAACAAACCTTGCGACTCGATCAAAACGAAGCAGAAATAAAAGTTGCAAAAGCAGCTTTGGAACTTGCTAGGCTGAACTTTTCATACACCGTAATTCTGGCGCCATGTAATGGTGTTACCGGACGTAAAAATATTGAAGAAGGACAGTTAATCCAACCCGGACAAGCCCTGCTCGATTTTGTAAACGAAACCGAAAAATGGGTAATTGCAAATTACAAAGAAACCCAGACCTCAAAAATAAAAGAAGGACAGAATGTTGAAATTAAAGTGGATGCACTCTCAGATATCATTTTCAAAGGCAAGGTAAAATCCATTTCACGGGCTACCGGTGCAAGTTTTTCTTCATTTCCGCAGGATAACTCGGCAGGTAATTTTGTTAAAGTAGAGCAACGAATCCCTGTGCGCATAGAATTTTCCAGTGAAAATAAACCTCAGGATTTAGAATGTTTACGATCTGGAATGAATGTGGAATGTAAAGTAATTTATTAATTATGACTTGGGATGGTCCATACAAAATTGAAGTAATCCGTGATGTTGTACCCGAAAAGGTCAAACCATGGATTCTTCTTCTCTTCTTTTTGATCTTTCAGCTTTCCGGCGGTGTCTATATGGCTGCCGTTACGCAAATGTCAGGCTCGCTGTCGCTGATGCACGAGGATATCATGATGGCAGGTTATGCCTCGTTAGTGGGATTGTGCCTTACATTTACTGTTATGTATCGGTTGAAATTCTGTTTCACGATTAAAACAGGTCTGTTAGTTAGCGCTGTTGGACTTATAATATGCAATCTTATCTGCTTGCACACCGCGAACGTTCCGATGTTGGTAGCTTTAAGCTTTATAGCCGGTATTTTCCGTATGTGGGGTACTTTTATGTGTAACACCACGCTGGCACCTTGGATTTTTCCCAAGTGGACTATGCCTAAATTCCAATGTTACATACAACCAGCCGTTATGGGTTTTATGCTTCTTTCAGGCCTGGCGACCGTATATATTACTTACTATTTCCAATGGCAGTATGTGCACTGGTTTATTATTGGGGTTCTTTTTTGCTTGCTGCTGTTTACCTTTGTCTTTATCCGTCATTTGCCGATGAAAAAACTACCATTGTATGGCATCGACTGGATGGGCGCTATTCTTTTGGGCGTAACAGCGCTATGCGTCATCTTTGTCTTGAATTACGGTGATTATTACGATTGGTATCAATCGGTATCTATTTGGATGGGGACTATTTTCGGTATTGTAGCCATGGGACTCAACATTTGGCGTGCGTCGTTTATCAGGCATCCGTTTATTGCCAATTCAACATGGCGCTTTCGTAATGTCAGGATTGCTTTTTTATTGCTTTTTGTGGCCTATATTCTGGTGAGTCCTTCCTCGTTTTTTGAACACATGTATACAGCAAATATTCTAAAATACGATCCCCTGAACCAAATTTCGCTCAACTGGATTTCGTTGCTGGGCTATATTTGCGGGGGAGCTTTCGCGTTCATGACCCTTGCCCTGCGTGACTGGAAATTTAAAACCATGACACTGATTGCCTTTTCGTTGGTAGTAGGATATTTACTCATCATGTATCTCACGATTGATTACAACTTACCGAAGGAAGCGTTATATCTACCGATTTTCCTTCGAAGCGCAGGGATGATTATGATTCCTATAACCTTTTTGTCAGCTATCTTCCGGACAATTCCTTTTCAGCAGTTCTTTCAGGCTCTTAACATTGTAACTATAATCACTGCTTGTTGTGGCCCGCTTTTGGGTTCGGCAGTGCTAACGCATATATTTAAAATTACAATGAAGAGTAACGAACTATTTATCGGTGCAACCTTGGATAATGTAAACCCGGCTACAAGCCATTTTTCAGTTGAATCGCTTTACGGAAGTTTGCAGCAACAAGCGATGATAGTTAGCATGAAAGAGATTTACGGTTGGCTTTGCATTGCAGGTATATTTTGTATTTTGGCATTCACGCTTCGCGAAAGTTCGTTACGTCCTCACATGATAATCCCGAAATTAAGTAATCTAAGACGTGCTGTTAAGCACGAACTAAAAATGGATAAATTATTGAAAGAGGTTTGAGTTTTCGGGTATCCGCTATTATTTATTTGCTTTTATCAGCCCATTATCGGCATAAATAGGCAAGAAAACAGCAGCATATTGCAATTTAAAAATGATGTGCTGTTTTGTACTTTAAATTTTCCCCTTTTCATGTTGCAGCAATTTTTCACCTTTCTTTCCTGGGTTTTTTAGTAGTTACATGTATGGAGAGTGGCATTGTAAACACTAAAAGCTGTTGCAAGGCTGTCCCGATGGCTATTGGGAGGCAATCAGCACAAACTCCAATATGACATTGCAGTTCCATCGCAAAAAAATTAAACTGGGGTTTTTGTTGCCGCGAGTTTTTGCAGAAACGGTTTACTTAAACATTTTACAATCGAATTATAGGTTCGTGCGTTTTTAGTTACCCAATCAAAAATCTGCCAACGATAGCCGGAAAGCAACGAATCTTCAATCCAATACAGGAATTTCGTTTGGCTACTGAAACGTTCCATTTTTTTCATCTTGAGATACATATCAAGACCATCCGATACGTCGTGCCATAAATCAACAAATGCGTAATTGAAAGTTGCGCCCGGCATTTGTTTTTCGGCATATTCAAAAGCATCACCGGAAATTATCTCCACTTTTTCTTTATGCTGAAATTGCGGAAACAGGTAACGTTCAAAAAGCTGGATGACTTCGTTGTTCCGTTCGACAACCGTAATGCTTTGCACCCTCTCTTTGAGGGAAGCCATATAGGTAAAATACCCAAGTCCGAGTCCGAACGTAACGACCTTACCTTCGATAGCATCAATTGCCGGTTGCATCGTTTCAATTTCATTGGGCTTGATGGCCATCCATTCATGATCATTCTCCATAACAGCCGGAAACCGAAATTCTTCATTGAAAAAACCGACACGCGGAATTTCTTTAAAATCCGCCTCCACAATAAGATCATTGTAAATAAAGGCTTCGTAAGGTTTGTATCTTTCGTACTTCAACTCCCAATCGCCGAACTTTACTTCCGGAATCTGGATGTTTCGATAGTACGGATTTTCGATGTATGATTTTGTATCCAGTTTTTTGACAGCCCGACGAAAATAATCATCTGCCAACTGCTTGTCCTGTTCGTTGTTTTCGGTGTCAAGCCCGCACAAACCGGTCAATAGTGCAAAATATGCCATTTCTTCCGACAGGACACCGCCACTGTTGACGCTCTCCATCAACTCTTTTGTGATCAGGCATGGATTATTGTTCAGATAATCGCAAAGCATCCAACTGATGTCGTTGTTCCGTTGTATTATTTCCGTGAGTTTCCTCACTTTTTCTACGTCGTCAGGACGTAAATTCTGGTACATAAAGTTAAATGCTTTCTTTGTGAAAACACGATACAAAAGTAAAAAAAATCGGACGAAGTCAAATGGGTAATAACCACTACAATTTTTTCGTTCCATTTTTTTTACTCCCGCAGGCTTAGTCCAACGCTGAAAAAACAGTTCTTCTTTTCCGGCTTTAGCCTCAATTTTATCCGCTTTTGCCTGCAATTGATGAAAAAAATCAGGTATTCCATCATTTTTTTAATTGGTTTAGAAAATATTTTGATTTCATAAAATATTTTTTTAGTAACTTTATGGCCTCAATTATCAATTAAATCTTTACCATTATGAAAAAAAACTATCGTTATTCTAATTTCGTAATGCTTCAGGCTTCTCTGATCATTTGCGGATTTTTCCTCGAACTTATAGATATGTTTAAGGAATACAACATGCTCTACACTTCCGAATATGGAAGTCTTCTTAAAAAACGTATCGAAGCCGGCATCAATCTGGTTGCCGTGGACATCCGTTCTGCACAGCGTAATGCTACGCGTACCGTTGTGGAAATCGTTGATGATGCAAGGGGTAAACTTGTTTCTTTCTTCACCAGCCTCACCAATGCTTACCGCAACGACAAAACCATGCTTGCCACCCTGAAAAGGACGCTTGGCTATGATGCCTTTATGAAAAAAACGCGAGAATACAATCAGGAAGCCGCCATCCAGTTTGTAAATGCTTTTACTACCAACATCCTGCAATATCGCGACGATATCATTGCAAAAGGTATCCCAGCGATACGGATGGACGAAATCAGTGGCTTCGGAAAAGAACTGCTTGATGCCAATGTTGCCCAGGAATCGGAAAAAGAAAAATCCATTCAGCTTACTGCCGCACAGCAGACAGAATTCAATGCTATTTATACCGAAGTAATTGCCATCTGCAAAGAAGGGCAAAACATCTTTAAAAATGATGCCGCTATGCGTTCAAGGTTTGTTTTCGATACCATTGTTGCCGGTTTTGGCGGAACCCGCAGCAGCGATGACCCCGAAGGGGATGATGAACCTGAACAGCCGGCAAAGTAATTTTGCCTGACTGTTGAAAAGACTTCAGCCTGCCTGTATGGTTTACGGGCAGGCTGTTTTATTTCATCTTTTCAATATGCTGCAATATTCTGTCTACTCCGCTGGGCGAAATTTGCAACTTTCTGTCTTTATAATTTATTCTATTAGCTTAATATCAATATGGATTTCTTTACTCAACAGGTGTCTGGGTCCCTTACATACAGTGGTATGAGAAGTTCTCCCTGTCAGTTCAGCTAGTGGGGTAGTCTGCCAAATTGGCGACTGGCAATTTCTGTTTGTCTTTAAGATTTTTACAATTTTACAGTTTTTTGGCTACCGTTTATTAGGATTTTATTTCCCTCTATTCAATCTTCTTGCAGAAAGTTTTTTCCAAATGCTGTGAGCTAAGTTGATTTCGTTTTGTGTTAGTCCATAATGTTGTTTCAGAATTATTTCATTCGTGATCTTCAACACATTTTCAATATCAACTTTGCTGCGAATGAGTTTGTCAATTTGTAGAAGTAAAGCTGCATTGTCTTTATGATAAGGAAGTAAAATTCTTTCGGCTTCATTTGGCATTAACTCTAAAACACCACCGCCATGACTTCTTCCACAAACCTCTGTAAATGCCAATGAAATAGAATTGTAATAACTTGCCGTGAAAGCTTCGATATTTGTTTCAGGTTTGACATAAACACGATGCATTGTGTCGGTTGTGTATGCGTGTGCTTGATTAATTATTAATCTCGGATAAAGATTGTTTCTACGAATGAAAAGTGCATCAGATATTTTTAATGAGGGAACAACAAACCAATCTTCACGAATACTTGTTTTGTAGCCTTTGTTAATTCCTATACTTTCACCATAAGCAATGTATTTTACTGCACCGTTTTCCTTGTTCAGATTTTTGCTATCGGAAAAAACGAGCAAGTGTGCTTTTGCTTTTGAAAATTTATTTTTCTCCCAATCTTTTTCTGTGAAAATTACACTGTTTACCTGGACACTCCTGCCAACCATTGGCTTGGCATATTCGTGTAAGTCATATTCCTCAACTGTTGTCAAAGGCACTGTGAAGAATTCGTTTGAACCTGTTGTAATACCGACTTGAACATTGGCAAACTTGCCAAGCGTGGGAATATTTTTGTCTTTGGCTATATTTTCCAAAAAGTCAATTTCCTCTTGCTCCAAAAAATAGAAAGTCCATTTATTGCTTTTGAAATCAATTTTCTTTTGGGGGCTTTTTAATCGGGTAACATCAAGCGTTTTCAACTCACTTGCATCATGCAATTCAATATGCTCGATGTTATGAGCTTTGGTTTCATTCTTCTCACACAACAACAATACAACCTCTTGTTGAATAGAAGGGAAAACTAATTTTTCAAATGAAATAATGTTGATTTTATTGTAGAAATGAGCAATAAAATTCCGCAACTGCTGAGCATAAGAAACTTGCAAAACTTCGGCTGGCAATACAAAACCTATTTTTCCACCTTTGTCTTTAAGTAGAAGTGAAGAACCCACCACAAAAGAAACCCAAGCGTTTGTTAGTTTGGAATAAGTCAAACCTGCTTTTATAAAAATGTCTCCCGCTTCAGCCTGTTGCAATCTATCGAAAAATTGATAGCGGATATATGGTGGATTCCCGATTACTAAATCAAAGCGTTGAAATGAGTTATTGCAATATGTATGAAAATCAGCATTTATAACCTGTTTGTTTTTAAGATTTATGCGGCTGGCTTTCTCTGCTTCAACTTCTTCAAATTCAATAGCAGTGATTGATTTGTATTGTAGTTTGTTTTTACGCAACTGTTCCAAAAAAACTCCGTCACCGCAACTTGGTTCCAATATGTCATAGTCATTACTTCCATTGATTCCCCAAAGCAAAATAAATTCTGCAATTGGTTCTGGCGTATAAAATCCGCCTCTCAATTTATCGGCTGATGCTTCTGAAATAAGTTTCATTGCTAAGATTTATTTTGGTTTTTTAAATACTTCACTTTTTTCTCTGCCACTTTCAATATTTCACTTGATATATCTTCTTCGTCCATTACCTGATAAGCCACCGCGTCACTTAGAAAAGCAATAAGTAAATCTTTATTACTTACTTTGAAATACTTGGAAATCTTTTCAATCAGTTGCTTTGTTGGTTTGCGATTGTTTTTCTCAATCTTGCTCAACATAGAAGTGTCAATCTTTAACGCTTCAGAAACCTCACGTAAGGGAAGTTGCTTCTCCTCTCTAAGTTTCTTTACTGTATCTCCGAATGTTTTTTCGAATTTCATTTTGGACTAATTCTGTCCAAAGATAGGTACTAAAATTTAAAAAGCAATATCTTTTAAAAAATAGTTTTCAACAATTAGCCATCTCAACACATTATTGTATTTCAATAATGTATTCATAATTGATTTTTGTCTTAAATAAACTGGCGCATTTACCAATCAAACTATCGTTTGCAATAAAACTTTTGGCTGCTCCCCAACTAATAGCGGTCATTGAATTTTTCTGCTCATATGAACGGGTGTCGGTTCTTGTATTATGAGAAAGAGCAAGTTTAAATTTACCCACACTTTTTCCATCAATTACTATATTAAACATCGCTTCGCTTCTTTCAATGTGAGCGGTTTCGGGCTTTTTATCTCTTGTCCATTTAAGAGATAAAAAAACAGTATCTCTGAAATAATGCCTTTGGTCAATACCTTTGGTTTTGCCCTTTTTGAAAAGCATTGAGCCAGTTGGATTAGTGTTTGAACCTTTAGGAATATTTAAATCTCTTTCGGTCAACTTTCCACTTTCCCAAAGCAATTCACCTTTAAAGAAGGCAGTGTCAGCAATATCAGTAGTATCATCTGCTGTTTTTATTATTGATTTTCTTGTTCCTCTAAACTCTGGTGGAATTTTTGAAATGGTTCGTTTCGGAAATATCTTAGAAATGATGTTATCAATTTCATTTTTCTCCGCTTTTTCCATCTTGTCCTGTGCCGCCTTTCGTTCCTCTTCTGTAGGAACAATTTTGGCTTTTACCAAGTCTGTGATAATTTCCTTTGATAGTTTTTTCAGGTTAGGATCTGTGAAGTCGAAAATGCCCTTGAAATAATCTTTCAGTTGGTCAATAATTTTCTTGTCGGCTTCTACTGAATTGTCAATACTCACAAGTAAAGATGCCTCAACATTTGTGAAAAGTCCCTGTGAAGTCAAGTTTGATGAACCGATAATCAATTTGGATTTTTTATTTCCTTCAAACAGGTAAAATTTTGGATGAAAAATTGTTACGCTTGGCTGATAAAATACATAGGCGTTAATGTCAAGAGCAAAAATCTCTTCCAATGCCTCTTTTGATGTTCCTTTCTGATCAATTCCCGTAACTATTGTAATGATGTTGAGGTGTTTTTTTGCTTCTTTAATATGCTTTGAGAGTCCTATTATTCCCGACTGGCTTGCAAAAGCCGAAATGCCTGTAAAAGTATGAAAGCTTTCATCTGCAAAGAATTTAACGAGTTGGTGTCCAACTGAGAACTCCGATATAGGTTCATATCCCTGTCCAAGTAGTTTTATGTTCATTTTATTATTATTTACATATAAATAATAAAGGGTTGGAGATTGCACGCTTTTAACATCACCCTTTTATTGGGTTTTGAAGGAATGAGTAAAAACAAATGTGCCTTATGTACGGCAGTGTTTTTTTTATTTTTCCTTTTTCTTTATACAGCAAAAATTTCATTTTCATTCAGCCATTGTCTTTTTCCTGTTTGTTGCCAACAATTGCATAACCACCATACGGCGTTTATTTCGCAATTAGTTATTAATTCCTTCTCTCTCCTTATCTTTAAATTTTTATTTTTTTCAACGCCCCAAATATATTAAATTTTAATATCCAAATTATCCAAACACATTTTATTTATAAAAAATTCCTCTGCGGCCCTCCGCGCCTTCTTTGCGTTCCTCTGCGGTAAAAAAAGAGTTTCCGGTTTGCTGTTACCTAATCAACCCGCCGAGAACCCCAAAGCAAAAAAATAATCCGTTACAATCCGTTTAATCCGCGTCATTCGTGTTCCATTGCTCATCTCAAGGTGCTAACTCATTTGGACGAGGCGCTAATGCATTTTGGGCAGGCGCTCATCCATTTTGCGTAGGCGCTCATCCATTTTGGGTAGGCGCTCATGCATTTTGGGTAGGCGCTAAAGCATTTTGGGTAGGCGCTAAAGCATTTTGGGTAGGCGCTAATTCATTTTGGGCAGGCGCTAATGATTTTCGGGTAGGCGCTAAAGCATTTGGTCAAGGCGCTAACTCATTTCGGGCAGGCGCTCACCTGTTTTTACTTATTCCTTCGACACCCTGCTGATGGCGATAGGTGCAGCCAGCAGATCGTAGTCGTTGCTATAAACCAGATATTTGTTTTTCCAGACGGTAGCGTATTTTTCCTTGAAAAAGCGCAGCCCCTTGAAATGTCCAAACGGTTTCAGGTTCTCGTAAGCAAACTTGATGGTCTTTTCGGGCAGGTTTTTCCCTTTTTCGATACCCGACAGCGGAGCCATGCCTAAGTTAAGGTATTTCTTGTTTTCGTTTCGGAAATAGTCAATCATGGTTACCATCAGCACATCCAGCACACCTCCGGGGACATCTTTCACCCTGCGGATCAGATCGTAAGTTCCTTCGTCCTTAGCATAATCGGGTACGATATTTAAGAATCCCGCCACCCTTTCTTCGGGATCCTCCACGATAAGCACAACCTGTTTTTTCAATTCTTTGGAATTCCATGTGCCCTGCGAGAACACCGCTTCTTTTTTCTCAAAGGCCTGCAGCCATTCGTCGGAAACAGCTTTCAGCTTCTGAAGCAAACCTTCTTTCAGCGGCGGGGTTACTACCTTGCAGGTGTATCCTTCCTTGTTCAGTTTATTGATGGCATTGCGTATGGGCTTCATGTCGCCGCCTTCCAACTTAAAAACATCCAGATCGATGATTCCTTCCTGCCCGAGAAGAAGCGATTTTTTATTCAGTTGCTGGTAGTAAGGCAGGTCTCCTTCATCCACACGGTAATACAACGTCTTCAACCCGTTTTCGGCACAGTAATCATCAAATTCGCCGATGCATCCGGGCAGTAAGGATTTATCCCGGCAAACCGGATTCTCGAGCACCACGGCATAGTCGCCCGAAATGCGGAAGGAGATAAACCACTCGTGGTTTTGCCCCAGATAAAGGTGTTTATCACGATAGGTTTTGAAATAATCGAGGGCGGAAGCGCCATATTGCTTCACCAGATCTTCGGCTGTTTTCCGTTCATTTTCCTCTTCCTGATGGCGATAGTTGGATGGCTTCAGCAAAATAAACAAAAAGAAAATGATATAGCCGCCTCCGCAGAAGTTCAGGGAATAGGTGAACCAATGGGCAAACTCGGTTTGAGGCGTCAGGTCGCCATTGTTAAACAAAAAAGCCGTGTTAAAAAGGTAATAGACCGATTGCCGGAAGCTGAAGTTGAGTCCGTAATGCCATTCGTCAACTAAGTAGAAGCCAACGATGCCGTAAAACAGGATAAAACCTAAGCCCGCAAGCAGTATGAATATTGAATTATGGAAAAGGCGTTTGTCGTTATGAACAATATAATTCTTGCGCGTATAAATGAGCGTTGCCACGACAAATAATCCAAAAAAAGCTTCTTCGTAGTCGATGGCTTTGGTAAGATGTCCCACCACCGACAGCGCCGCAATGACCAGCGAAAGCCACCAGGCATTCCTCAATCCCCGCACTAAATAGGCCGACAGCACAATCAGCAGTATTCCGGCAATGATGACAGAGAAATTGGAGAAATAGATGGCATCGGCAGGCAGAAAATCCTCAAGAAAAGCCAGACGTTCGGACACGGCAGGCGTCAGCACCGAAAAGATATTGACGATGCCAAGGATCAGAATCAGAAAAGCAGGGAAGATACGCAGGAACAGGTTATCGCGTTTATACACAAAACTCAGGGCGCCGATCAACAGCGGCAACCAGAACTCAAAGAAACGATAGAGCAACGAGACGGAAATGGCGTCAACCTGCGATACTCCATAGCTCAGCAATATCACCGTTAATGAAATTTCCACGGCTCCCAGTCCACGCATGAAAGGAGAAACGGCATACATCAGCGTTGCCACCACATAGCCCAGCAGGGCTATCTGCAGGGTGGCATCTATCCCCAGCGCCTTCATGGCAATATACAAATGGGCAATGCCGCACAACTCGATGAGAAAGGAAAAGAATATTGTTTCGAGGAACCCCTTTGCCGAATATTCCTGTTCCTTTAATTCTTCATAAAAAAACACCAGCTTAGGCTGATATTTCGAAATTAACCGGAAAATAACGCCGCCTTTTATAAATGAACGCAGGGCAAAAATCAATGCACCTACGATGATGATTAATGCGATGAATGCAAAAAGTACGGTTCCCGTAAGGTTATGTGCCAAAAAAAGAATGATAATTGCCGGAATGGCAATGAGCACCAGCGAAACAAAACCGGAAATGCCATACACGGTAGACGCTAAATGGATGCGGGTTTTGGTTACTCCCTGCTTTTCGATGTCGGAAGTGAAAAAGGCTAAGGAGGTGATTCCGCCTGCCGGGAGGAAAACGCTGATGAAATTCCGCTTAAGCGAAAGGATCAATGCATTGAAAAAGGAGACATTGGAATGCAGAGTCCGGAAGCTGGCCATATACATATTGCCGTGAATAATAAGATAAAGCGCCGATACCGCAATTCCGGTCAGGAACCAACCTAAACGGCTGGTTGCAAGCAAATCGAAGGAGAGTTTTAGCTCGTTACCGTTATGCTTGATAAAATAAACGCTGAAAGCTATGGGAATCAATGCCAGGGCAACCTGGAAAATCATTTTGCCGCTGATGCGAGAGGTGATAACTTTAAAATTCATACGTTTAAATAAAAATTGTAAATTTACCCGGAAAAATCAAAAGTATGAAAAAATTTATAATTATCCCCGGCATCGTCATTATTTTGCTGATAATTACGTGGCTAATAATTGACTCACACCGGATTAAAACCCGTCAATCGGCTGAGATCAAAAGAGAATTTGCTATGGATTCTGCCTTTGCAAAGGATGATCTGGCGGATTTACCGCTGTTGTATTACAAAAGTCCCCAATCCCAAACCGACTATTTTATCATCATGATTTCGGGTGATGGCGGCTGGCGCGATTTTATTGATACCCTGTCGGCTTCGCTGGCTAAAAAGGGAATTCCGGTGGTTGGGTTCAACACCATTCCTTATTTTTCCGATACCAAAAGTCCGGCACAGATTGCCCGAGACCTGGAACGGGTAATCAAAAACTTTTCGCATGCTTGGAAAAAACAAAAGGTGATCCTCGGTGGTTATTCCTTTGGTGCCGAAATTCTTCCGTTTGTGTATAACAAAATGGATACGGCTTTTCAGAGAAATGTTGAAAAAGTGATGATGATAGCCCCGTCGAATCTTGCTGATTTTAAAGTAAGCCCGGTGTATTATTACAATCCGGCTTACAGCAAGCCGGTATTGCCGGAACTTAACAAAGTCCCTCCGGACAAAGTGTTGGTGTTTTGTGATAAATACAAACACTCTATCTGTAAAGTTCTGCCTGATAAAGTTCCTTATGAGGTTGTCAGGGTAAAATACGGGCACATGTTTTCCAAAAAGTACGACCAGATGAGCGATGTGGTGGCAAACAGATTAGGTGTAAAATAATAACTGAATGATGATAAAACGAATAATCATAACCTGCCTGATTATAGCGGAAGCCGGTATGGCCTATTCCCAATCCACTTATGGTAAGGAATTTTACCTGTTTCATTCCTCAAAAAACCAGTCGAAGGAAATAATGGCAACCTATGGCAACGATAGTATGTTCTGTAAAGATGACCTTATGGATCTGAGTTTATCCATGTATCCTAACGATAGTTCCCGTTCGGATTATTTTGTCATCCTGATTCCCGGCGATGGCGGCTGGATGGATTTTACGACCGAGATTGCCGCAGTATGTTCCCGTCGAGGCGTTCCTGTGGTAGGATTCAGCACGGTTCCTTATTTTATCGAACGGAAAACACCGAAGCAGGTAGCCGTGGATATTCAACGGGTAATCCGGAATTTCTCCCATGTATGGAAAAAGAAAAAGGTGATTTTGGCGGGCTATTCGCTGGGCGCTGAGATCATGCCTTTTATTTATAATGCTTTGGATAAAGAATACAAAAAAAAGGTCATCCGCTATGCTATAATAGCGGCTTCCAATGAAGCCAGTTTCTGGGTTAGCCCCAACTATAAGTACCGCCATGAAGAAATGATGCCCGTATTGCCGGAATTGAAAAAAACCGATACTTCAAAACTTCTGATCCTTTGCGATAATACAAAGGAATCATTGTGCAGGTATTTACCCGAAAATCATCATTATCAAATTGTGCAATTGTCGGATGGACATGAGTTTGTCGGCAGATGGAATCATTATGCCAATATTATAGCAGATAAAATACTGGCGAAATAGAAATTGATACTCCAATTGGGGACGATTAAATAAGGTTAGATAATCGGGATTAAAAATGCTCCTGGGCTTTTATTTAAGAGATACGGTTCTCCTGAACAAAAGATACGGTTCTCCCGAACAAGAGATACGGTTCTCCCGAACAAGAGATACGGTTCTCTTGAGCAAGAGATACGGTTCTCCTGAACAAAAGATACGGTTCTCTTAAGCAAGAGATACGGTTCTCCTGAACAAGAGATACGGTTCTCTTAAGCAAGAGATACGGTTCTCTTGAACAAAAGATACGGTTCTCTTAAGCAAGAGATACGGTTCTCTTGAACAAAAGATACGGAGCTTTTTCCGATAAGGTACAAGGCTAAAACTGCTAAACCGGATTTGCTGAAAAAACTTCTTTAAACCACTTTAGGATTTTTATAAATAGGGTTTGCTGAAAAAACCATAATATTATGGTTTTTATCGAAATTAGCAACTGTTTTTATTAAAGAAATGCAAGGAAAACCGGATTCATCTGTTTATAATTTGTTTTTTATTGGTCAGATGGAACTCGTCAATAATCATCCTCGTGTGTGAAAAGAAATTTTCATGGCTCGGTTCATTATACAATATCTGTGCACTTGTAAAAATTTATCCTGATATTTGTTATTTATAAAATCCTGCAAGGATTTAATTTGAATAGCCCCGAATGCAATTCGGGGTATGAGTCAATTTTATCGTCAGGAACCCCGATAGGGGTTCAATATGGTTATAATTAAACCCCTATCGGGGTTCTTCGTTTGCAAAACATTTTTTCCTCCCGAATTGCATTCGGGGCTATTTATATTTAACCACTTCGTGGTTTAAAGAAGTTTTTCAGTAAACCCTGAATATCCTATTTTAGTCTGCTTAAACCGGCTTTAGCCTTCTGATGAATGCTGTTGCTGTATTCATTTGGATTAAGCGAAAGGCATTGGTTGTAATATTCCGTTGCTTTCGTCCGGTTGCCGGTTTTTTCATAAATCAGTCCTAACTGAAGCGCCGCATTGGCAGCAAAATACCATTTGTCTTTTTTCCCATTTTTAAGCGTTTCCTCATAACAGTCTATGGCCTGTTTGGTTTTACCCCATTCATGGAAGATACGTCCCTGACGGTAGGTATATTCAAGAGCGTCCTTTTTCGTTACCATTTGCTTACGGTTTTCTGTCAACTGATCCAACGCTTTGTTATAATAACCGCCATCAAAAAGCAAACGGCTTTTGAGCAAAGGGATGTTGGGTATTTCGCCCGATCTGGCTTCTTTTTCGGCCGACTTATCTTCATCCACCAAAGTGTTTCCGTAGTTCAACGCACGGTTACTATTTCGTTTATACGAATTAATATCTCCGGCAATCAGGTACGACCAAGCTAATTTCTGATAGGCCGATTTAATATAATTGGTACCCTTAAACTTTAAAAGGAAATTGAGAAAATGTTTTCCGGCACCCGCTTCCAGGCGGTTGAGTTTAGCCAGACCGGTCAGGTATTCGAGGTAATAAAAGGGATAATAGGCGCTGTCGTTGGGCCGCGAAAGTAAAATTTTAATGGCTTCATCGTTATTTCCCGTTCGCATGGCAATGCTTGCCACACTATAGATAAGCAAAGGATTGGATGCGTATGTTTTTTGGTTTTCAGCAGTATTGAATCGCCGGTAGAGTTTCAGGGCTTCCGATTTATCATTCTGTAGATTCAGATTGATGAATGAAAGAAAAAACATGGCTTCGGGTTTCAGATAGGTATACTCCGGATTTTTTTCAGAAAGCGCCAGCACTCGTGTAAGTTCCGATGTGCCCTGACTTACCGAGCCTTTAAACGATAATGTTTTGATTACCCACTGGTAATTGTCGGGTATGGTTCCGATAAGCGTGTGCAACAAACCAAGACTGACGTCGTTGGGCACAAAACCGGGATACTGCTGATGATTTTTCTCAAGCAGACGGTAAGCTTTGTTTATTTCGTAGCCTGCCGTCAGGTATTCCCCGAATTTTATCCGCACAAAAGCCCATTGCAGATACACTTCGGCGAGGCAATAGCGGTAATACGGTGAATTTTTGTCTCCACTTTCCAGCCGTTCGATCCTGAGAGCCTTGTTGGGTTTTAATTTTTCAAAAGTTGCCTTTTCTTCACCAATAAAAACAGTAAGAAAATCAACGTAATTTTCGATGTAATAAGGAAGGTCATTCTGAGGATTTAACAGCTTTTCGCGATGAAGAAGAGCCTTGCCCTCGGTAAATTTCAGGCTGAGGATGCTGGAATATGCCCGCCGGCAATTGGCATTAAAATCGTAGTTCCCATAAGAATAAAAGCTGGAAAACAAGAAAATCAATGCAATGATACGACGTGACATTTATAGGATTTTGGGATAAAGGTACAAAATTTTTCTTCAGTTGGTTATTGGTCCCGGGTACTCGGGAGTTGTTAGCAGTTGGTCATTGGCTTTAGCTCCCAATTGTTATTCTCTATTTTTTTTACTGTTAAAATCTATTTCTGCTTGAACGCGGACTTTCCGGTATTTTTCTGAACCACTTTTAATACCCAGACATGCTTTCCTGCTTTTTCCAACTTTTCAGGAATAGTCAGTTGAACACCTTGCGGTAATATTTTGTACTTCAAGGTTGCGTTGCTTCCCAGCATTTTTACCGTACATTTTTTATTTAAAGAAAGATTTTTAAGCGTTACCGGTTGTTTCGGGAAGCTGAAAAAGAAAATATACTGTATGTTACCGTCCTTGCTTTGGGTGAAACGGATGTTGTCGCCTTCGCCAAAGACTTTGTACATACGGGTTTTGTAAATAGCCTCTCCGTTTATTTTCATCCAGTTGCCGATTTCCTTCAAACGGTCGTAAGCTACCGGATCAAGTTCACCGTCGGGGCCGGGACCGATATTCAATAAAAAGTTTCCGCCTTTGCTTACGATGTCCACCAGCTTTTTGATCAGTTCATCTGCAGGTTTGTAAACATCGTTCGGTACATAGCTCCAGCTGGTTGCCATTGTCATGCAGGTTTCCCATGGATAAGGCAGACCATTTTCCGGTATTTCCTGTTCGGGCGTAAGATAATTCTGATACATTCCCGGCACAGCGCGGTCAACGACAATCAATCCTGGTTGTTTTTCCCGGGCTTTTTTAACGATTCCGGCAATGTCAACGTCCTGGCTTTGCGGATTGCGGAACCAGCGGCTGTTTTCGCAGGTATCGGTCAGTTCTTTTATCAGAATGTCTCTCGTTTTCTTCTGCACCCAGCCACCATCCAGCCAGAGGATGTCTACCTTGCCATAATCGCTCATGAGTTCGTCAATCTGGTTATGGGTATAATCCACAAACTTTTGCCAGCGGTCGGGATGTTTGGTAATGGAATAGTTGCAGTTCCGGTCCACGGCCGGGAAATATTTCCACCAATAATAGTCGCTGTGCCAGTCGGGTTTGGAGAAATAAGCGCCTATCCAAAAATTCTCTTTCCGGAAGGCAGAAAAGACCTCCTTCACCACGTTGCTGCGCGGATTTACCGAAAAAGGCGTTTTGGGGTCGGTGATTTTATAATCGGTGTATCTGGAATCGAACATGCAAAAGCCGTCGTGATGTTTGGTAGTAAAAACCAAGTATTTCATTCCGGCTTCTTTGGCAGCAATGGCCCATTTTTCGGGATTAAATTTTACCGGGTTAAAAGTCGTTTGCAGTTGCTCGTATTTTTTCACGTAATCGTTGTAATTGCCAGAAAAATCTTTTTTCCGTCCGCCGGCAGCCCAGCTTACATCTTCCGGACAGATACTCCAGCTTTCCACTATGCCCCATTGGCTATACGTTCCCCAGTGCATCAGTAAACCAAATTTCAGATCCTGCCAATCTTCAAGACGTTGCTGAATTGCCGGATCGGAATCAGGCACATATTCCTGGTGCTGGGCGAATGAATGAGTATTTAAAATGAATAACAGAATACCAATTAGCGAATATTTCCACATACTATTATAATTAAAACGTTATTTTATTTCTATTCTTTCTCTTAAACGGATATCCTTGCTGGAGCTTCCAATCATGATCCGAAAAAAACCGGGCTCGGTTACTGTTTTCAGATTTTCATCCAGCAGCGTAAACATTTCCGGAGTCAAAGAAAAGGAAATTTCTTTTTCCTCGCCTGCTTTCAGAAACACTCTTTGAAAAGCTTTCAGTTCTTTTACCGGTCGAACTACCGAAGCCAGTTCGTCGTAAAGATAAAGTTGCGCCACTTCCGTTCCGTCGAACTTCCCGGTATTTTTAATTTTAAATGAAATGCTGGCCGATTCTGTGGCGCTGATTTGTTTTTTGCTGAGAACGGCATTGGAATATTCGAAATCCGTATAGCTAAGTCCGTATCCGAAAGGAAACAGCGGCTGGCCGCTACCGTCGGAATAATCGTCGCCCCGGCCGGTAGGTTTGTGATTGTAAATCAGCGGAAGCTGACCTTCGGTGCGGGGAAAGGTAATGGGAAGTTTTCCTGAAGGATTGTACTTGCCGGTTAAAACCTCTGCCACGGCTTCGCCACCAACTTCGCCGGGATACCACATATCTACAATAGCGTTGACTTTATCAATCCAACGATCCATCGTGATAGCGCTGCCGCCAGCCAGCACCACAACCACCGGTTTTCCGGTAGCCGCCAGCCGGAGAATCATTTCTTCCTGCTTCCCGGGAAGGTTCAACTTGCTCCGGTCTCTGAATTCTCCTTCTTCGATTCCGGCAACCACTATGGCAATGTCACTTTTTTCGGCAAGGCTGACCGCTTCCTGAATTTTTTCTTCTGTTTTATTATCCAAACCTACATTCCATACCAGCCGGAACCAGGAATTTCCGGAAGGCTCCTTGTATTCTATCCTGATTTTATAATTTTTATCTTTAACAAAATCAAAATCGGCAAGCGTAGTGTGATAGCTTTGCTGATTCCAGGTGTCGATGATGAGTTTTTCGTCTAAGTACAAACGGTAGCCGTCGTTTCCATCCACGCCGATTTTAAATTTTCCCGAAAGGGGCGACACAATCTCACCATTCCAGCGAACGGAAAAAAAGTCGTAATTGATGGATGGATGTGGCGAAAACAAAGTCCACTGGAATTTAATTTCGTTATCAACCCTTGTCAAAACGGGTTTTCCACTTAAATCAATGTTGTTGAAGTATTCTCCCAGCAACCCACTTTCCGTTTTTCCATCTTTTGGATGAAACAGGCAGGAGGCGTCCACAAATTTCCATTCTGCATTCGATCTTCCGCATCCTTCGGAATAAACCACTTCCATTTTATTTCCCAATTTCTGCTTTAATCCATCCAGAATATTAATTTTATCATTTCCAGGTCCGCTGTAACCGCCCAGCCGTGCCTCCGCGGCATCGGTTCCTATCACGGCTATGCTTTTGTATTTTCCCGACAAGGGCAATATTTTTTTTGCATCATTCTTCAGCAAGACGATGGATTCGAGGGCGGCTTCCTTTGCTATTTTCCGATGCTCCGCAAAATTTATTTCATTGGCAGAAGTATTTACATACGGCTGGTCGAATAAGCCGAGTTCAAATTTCACACGAAGTACCCTTGCAACAGCGCTGTCCATTTTGGTAGCATCCACATTTCCGTCGAGAAATGGCTTTTTAAACAAATCGTAACTGCCGAACCCTGACTGAAAGATAACATCCATACCGTTTTCGATGGCTTGCTTGCCGGCATCTTCATAATCTTTTGCCGTAAAATGCAGCACATTGGCGCCGCCGGTTGCCCCGGCATCGCTGATCACCATTCCGCGGAAGCCCCATTCTTTTTTCAGTTTTTCATTCAGAAGCCAGTTGTTTTGCGTACATGGACGTCCGTTCAGGGAGTTATAAGCCGTCATGATGCTGCGTGCCCCGCCTTGTTTTACCACGGTTTTAAAAGGAATGAAATAGCTTTCTTCCATGCCCCGTTCGCTCAGGTAAACCGGATAGCTGTCGCGGCCTCCGTCGCCATGATTTACCACAAAATGCTTGGGCGTGGTTACAATTCCTCTGTTTTCAAATGATTTTACGTATGCAACGCCCATCTGGGAAGCAAGGTAAGGATCTTCGCCATAGGTTTCTTCCACCCGTCCCCAGCGGACATCGGTTGCAAGGTTTACCACCGGTGATAAAACCTGGCGGATACCCCAGGCTTTACATTCTTCGGCAATAGCCACAGAGACTTTCGTCATCAAAGCAGTGTCGAAAGTGGCAGCCAGCGCAATGGACTGCGGGAAAGCCGTAGCGCCCGAACGCATCAGCCCGTGCAGGGCTTCGTCGAAGAAAATGACGGGAATGCCCAACCTTGATTTCTCCACAAAATAATGCTGGATGGAGTTGTTTTTTTTCACTGCTTCCGGAATATCCTTGCCGGGATTATATTTCAACATCTGATTGGCTGCATTTTCTACTTGTTCAGAGGTATTTGTCTGAAAGCCGAACAAGCCGGCATCGAAGCGGGAAGAATCGTTGCCCAGATCGCCGGGCACCATAAAGAGTTGACGGAACTTTTCTTCGGGAGTCATCCGTCCGAGCAAATCTGCAATCCTTGCTTCTATTGGCAACTGAGGATTTTTGTATGGCAAAACCTGCTGGGCTTTCGCCGAAAACGCAAGCAAAATCAGAAAAAAGGGGATGCAGAAGTGCTTCATGTTTTTTTATTTATTAAACCCTCAAACCCTTATTAAATCCTCAAGGTTTTAGAAACCTTGAGGGTTTTGCAAAGGTAAAAATTTACGAGAAAGTATGACGGGATTTATAATAGGGGCGGTTTTTGATATACTGATCTGGTTTTTCTACTGGATTATATTCGTGGCTATCCTTAAAAGATATATCCTCAAAGTTTCTAAAACCTTGAGGGTTTTGCTAAAAAATTGTTTGTCCTGTCATTTTAGGCAGAGGAAGGGATAGTTACATTAAACTTTAGGCGCTATTTTAACTAAATAGTATGAACGGCCTGTATCATCAAGCTAAATGTTGGAAAAAAAACAGTATTAATTGCGTCCTCAATAAACACTATTGTTCAACTGTCTGCACAAAATCTTATCCCGTCCTCAGGTTGATATGCTTTTAAAACCACCTTTTAGCGATTGCTTTTATATTTCAGGAGGAGGCTAAGGTTTCGGTATAAGATGCGAAGGCATTTGCACAAGGCGCGAATGCTTCTGGACAAGATGCGCAGTCATTAGCACAAGGTGCGGATACCTTTGAACAAGATGCGCCGGCATTATTACAAGGTGCAAATGCTTTTGAACAAGATGCGCCGGCATTATTACAAGGTGCGGATGCTTTTGAACAAGATGCGCAGTCATTAGCACAAGGTGCAAATGCTTTTGAACAAGATGCGCAGGCATTATTACAAGGTGCGAATGCCTTTGAACAATATGCGCAGGCATTTGCACAAGGCGCTTAGGTATAAATTAAAGATGCTAAGAAAATTCGTCGAATTACTTTACCAATTCGTCGATAATCTTTTCCACCTTGATGCCATCGGCTTCGGCTTTGTAGTTGCGAACGATGCGGTGGCGGAGGACAGAAACAGCTACGGCTTCAACATCTTCAATATCCGGCGAATATTTTCCATGGATTACCGCATGGCATTTGGCTCCGATAATCAGATATTGCGATGCACGCGGACCGGCGCCCCAGGTAAGGTAATCGTTGGCAAAACGGTGAGCATCCTTGGTTCCCGGACGCGTTTTGGAAGCCAGTTTTACGGCATATTGGAATACATTATCGGCTACCGGCACCTTTTGGATGAGGTTCTGGAAATAGAGTATTTCCTCTGCACTGAGAATTATCTTAAGATTGTTTTCCTGATGGGTTGTGGTAAGTTTTACAATATTTATTTCTTCGTTAAACGAAGGATAATCCAGCCAGATATTGAACATAAACCGGTCGAGTTGGGCTTCGGGTAGGGGATAGGTTCCTTCTTGTTCAATCGGGTTTTGAGTAGCGAGCACAAAAAATGGGGCGGTCAGCGGATAAGTATTTCCAGCCACGGTAACCGCTTTTTCCTGCATGGCTTCCAGCAATGCCGACTGTGTTTTGGGTGGCGTACGGTTTATTTCATCGGCAAGGATAATATTGGCAAATATGGGTCCTTTGATAAAACGAAATTTACGTGTTTCATCCAGAATTTCTGTCCCAACAATATCGCTTGGCATGAGGTCGGGAGTAAACTGGATACGGCTGTAGTTTAAACCAAGTACCTTGGAAAGGGTATTTACCATCAACGTTTTTGCCAGGCCCGGTACGCCGACCAACAGTCCATGGCCTTTACTGAAAATACAAATAAGCAATTTTTCTATTACATCATCCTGCCCGATGATCATCTTGTTTATTTCGTTTTTTAACAGTTTATATTTTTCTGCAAAAGCATCTATTGCTTCTACGTCGGAGGAATAATTCATTGGTTCGAGTTTCAAGTTTCAGTTTCGGAATTTCAAAGATAAGCCTCGGGCTTAATCTACTGTCCATTTATGTTGGAAATTGCAATTTTTATATTCGTCAATGATACTGATATAGGTTTTATCGGTTTTGGATTTAATCCAATCATTGACAGCTTTGGCTTTCTTTTCATCCAAAGCCCAGTTTTGAATCTGGCTATAATCATCTTTCAGGTTAGCTTTATGGGGCTTGGTTCTCGTTTTGAGGTAAAGCAGCCGAAAAGCTTGCTTTCCTTCTTCGGTTTCCATGGGAACAGCCTTGGAAATATCTCCGACATTCATTTTGTCAACCACAAAAAATACTTTGGGATCAAGTTGCTTGGCTTCAAAATGTGAAGTATTGGTTTGAGGATTTACCATTAAGGCACCATTAATCTTTCCCGGATCGTCGGAATATTTTAGAGCGGCCTTTTCAAAAGGAATAGAATCATGATGAATTACTTCGGCTATACTGTCGAGGTAGGTTGATGCTTTGGCGAGATCATAAGGGGATACTTTGGGTTGGACAAGGATATGACGGACATTCACATAATCGCCTTTACGTTCGATGAGTTGCAGAATATGAAATCCAGCCTTTGTTTTAATGATATCCGAAACCTGATTGGGTTTCAGGCTGAAGGCTACGGCTTCAAATTCCGGATACATTTCGCCTCTGCCAAACATGCCCAGTTCACCACCTTTTTTTGCAGAGCCGGGGTCTTCGGAATAAAGTATGGCAAGCGTAGCAAAATTCTCGCCTTTTACGATGCGTTGCCGTAGATTTTTAAGCTTTTCTTTGGCGTCGTTCAGTGCTTCATCGCTTACCGGAGGTTGTTTTATAATTTGTCCGATTTCGTATTCTGTTTCGACCAGCGGAATGCTGTCGTCAGGCATATTGTTAAAAAAAGTTTTTATTTCGGAAGGGGTAATTTTGATATTTTCTGTAATTTTCGACTGAACCTGTTCGGCCATCAATTGGTCTTTTACCAGAGAGCGGATTTCTTCCTTAATTTCTATGACCGGTTTTTGGTAAAACTCTTCCAGCTTCTGCTGCGAGCCAAACTGGCTGATATAATATCTGAACCGTTGGTTCATGGATGATTCCACCTGATTGTCGGTAACCTGCACGCTGTCGATTTCGGCCTGGGTCAGTAAAAGTTTTTCGAATAATATGTTTTCCAGAAACTGGCATTTCATTGCGGAAGCATTGCCAATATTGCCCTGCATTTTGTACTGAACATATTGCCCTTCAATGTCGGATTTTAGGATGGTCTTATTGCCAACAACGGCAACAATCTCATCAACAACTTGGCCCTGAGCACTTGCAAAGCCCACCGATAGAAGTGCTATTGAGAAAAAGATATAAATGATTTTGTTCATTCGTAAATAATTAATTTTTAAGATCAGATGTTTATTGCCATGAGGCAAAAATTTCAAGGTTTATTGGCTAATAAATTTCGAAGTCGTTTTTTTTCAATGCTTTTTCGAAGACTTCATTTTGCATTTTATCCACCAATTGTAAACGGCGTTTGTTTAAAATAATTTCACGGATATTTTTTTCTTCGAAACTCAAAGGCGAAGTACTTTCACCGGTTTTATAGTTTTTAAAAACAACATAATAAACGAATAATGAATCTTTTAATTCAATAACGCTATTTTTTTTCAAATACGCTTCCTGGTCGGTAGTTTTTATGGGTATTGTTTTTATAAGTTCGTCGAACGAAATCCATTTTCCGTCGTCGAGCGAAAAATCGGAAGCGTTTTTCTGGCAAAATTCTTCCAGTTTATTCTTATCATTACCGCGATTCGAAACTAACATTTTCTTCAGTTTAGCTTCTCCTTTAAAGCCCGGTTTCACTCGCACCCAGTTTGCCTGAACAATATTCTGACGAAGTACAAAATTGGACTGATTATCTTTGTAATATTTTTCTATTTCCTGTTTAGAAATAATGGTGTCTAACTTTTGTTTAATCAGTTCGGTTTCGTACTGGTAAATAATCAACGAATTGCGATAACTTTCGAGTTGTTCGGTAAAGTCCTTCTGATCGTCCGGCAAATTACTTTCTGCCTGATGGATGAGTATTTGCTGTCGGATCCAATTATTGATAAAGTTTTTGGTAATGCTTATGCTATCCTTTTTGTCCGTTCCTGGAGGTATTATTCCTTTCAGGTCGGCAAGGTATAGATATTTATCATAGGCTTTGGCTACGGCATCTCCTTTTTTTGATTTATGGAAATAGCCACAGGAGCATAAAAGAACAAGCAATATGATAGCTATCCTTTTCAAATGGTACTATTGTTTTATAAGCGTTTCAAAAACTTCCTTATTTACAGTTACCGGGTATTTTTCTCTCAAAGTTTTAATCCATTCTTTTTCAAGAAAGGTCTGGTAATCGGCGGTAACCAATCCTCTGATTTCGTTGAGGAGCTTAGGTTCAGGAGCAACCATTCGATGAACGACAACAAATACGGTAGTATCGCCGGTAATTTTATTTTCGGTTATCGATTTTTCCCACTTTATGTTATCAATTAATGGGTTGTCGCCTTTGCTGAAATTTTTATGTTCGATGGCAAGCACCTGGGTAGAATCTACGTTTATTGCTTTCAGAATATCTTCTTCAGCGGTGCCTTTGTCAATCAGTTTACGTACTTTCTTAGCCGTCTTACCCTTAGCATCTTTAATTGTATAAACAGAAGCGTCAAGACGATCGCCCCACATATAAGTGGTTTTGGTTTTTTCATAATAATCCTGGAGCCCAACGGTATCTTTAACGGCTTTCGACCATATTTTCTGATCGGTAAGATTAAAGAGCAAAATGCCGTCGCGATATTCTTTCATCAGCGAGCGGAATTCAGGATATTTATTTTCGAGTTGGCTGTCTTCATAGGCAAGGCAGTTTTCGTCCACAAAGCGCCTGTATTGGTTATCAACTAATACCTGGATGTTTTGCTTGGGCATTTCTCTCTGATATTTAGTTAAATAGTTAGCAAAATCCTGCTGGGTAAATGTTTTTTCGCCAAGGACAAACATATTTTTATTTAGCGATTTTGCCTTTTCAATCTCCCATTTACCATGGAAAAAGGAGGTGTCGATTACCGTATAAAAGTCCGTTCTCGTTTTTGGAATTTCGGTAAAGAAGTATTCGGCTTTTATTTTACTGATAAAGGATTCCTTACTTTTGAGGCTACGGTCGCTTTTGGCTAAAGCCTGCTTAATTTCTGCCTTTGCTTCGTCGAAGCCGGGGATATCTTTTTTATCGATCAGTTTAATGATATGCCAGCCGTAGGATGTGCAAAATGGCTTGGAAATATCGCCTTTATTTTTCAACAGGTTAACCTGATAAATATATTCGGGAATAATTTTATTGGCACTAAACCAAGGAATGACTCCGCCTTTGGAAGCCGATCCTTTATCGTCGGAAGTAGCCTTGGCAAGGGCAGCAAAGTCGTCGCCACGGGTAGCCATCTGGTAAATGGAATCGGCCTTGGCGCTAAGCCTTGCCGAATCCTGAGCATTAGCATTTTTAGGAAATAACAGCAGGATATGAGCTACCTGAACTTTGCCCATGGCGGGTTTACGGTCGGTAACCTTAACGATATGATAACCATAATCCGAACGAACAGGCATGGAAATTTCGCCTTTAAGGGTATTGTAGGCGCCAGTTTCGAAAGGGTAAACCATGTCGAAAACAGTGAAATAGCCTAAATCGCCGCGATTACCCCTGATGGTACGTCCTTCGTAGGTACGGTCTTTAGCCGACAGGTCATCGGAGACTTCGGTGGCAACAGTGCCAAAATCTTCTCCGTCGAGGATTCTTTCTCTTATTTTTAAAATTTTATTGTATGCTTCAAGGGTGTCCTTGGGTGCGGCATTCCGGTCGACTTTAACCAGAATATGACTTGCGCGAATATCTTCCTGTTTACGGGCATAGGCTTCGTCGAGTAAGGCTTTGTTTACATCTTCGTCAATCAGGTAGGGCTGGGCTAATTGCTTGCGATAGCCGTTCAGTTCGTCAGTAAACGATTTCATCGTATCCAGACCCATTTCCTCTGCTTCTTTTACTTTCAGCCTGAAATTGATATACAGGTTGAGGTAATCCTCCAACGATTTGCGGTCCATCGCATCGCCTTTGACGTTATTTTTTTGATAAACATTCAGGAATTCTGTTTTGGAGACTTTATTATTTCCAACGGTAATCAGTACTTCTTCTGAATTATCCTGGGCAAAAATTTGTTTAATGGGTAACAAAATCAGAAACAGTAAAAAAGAAAACAAGCACGCTTTTTTGTTTGAGAACATTAAGTTGGTCATAATTGATGTAATTATTTGATTTTAAATAAACGTAATTTGTGAAATTATATTTTAGCTGTATGCAAATTGTGATTTATTAATAAGTCAGATATTTATCGGCTATAGTTGGGCGCTTCGCTGGTAATGGTAATATCGTGCGGATGGCTTTCCACCACGCCGGCCGAGGTGATTTTGATAAATTTAGCCTGTTGGAGTTTATTAATGTCCGCAGAGCCGGTGTATCCCATTCCGGCACGCAACCCGCCAACCATCTGATGGATGACTTCGGAGAGAGAGCCTTTGTACGGAACTCTGCCCACGATGCCTTCAGGAACTAATTTTTTAATATCGTCTTCCATATCCTGGAAATAACGGTCCTTCGAGCCTTTCTGCATGGCTTCGATGGAACCCATTCCCCGGTAGGTTTTAAATTTTCTACCTTCAAAAATAATGGTTTCACCCGGTGATTCTTCCACGCCGGCAAAGAGGGAGCCAGCCATGATGGTATGTGCGCCGGCAGCTATGGCTTTTACGATGTCGCCGGTATACCGTATGCCTCCATCGGCGATGACGGGTATTCCACTACCTTTTAGCGCCGATGCTACTTCGTAGATGGCTGATAGTTGTGGAATGCCGATGCCGGCAATTACGCGAGTGGTGCAGATAGAGCCGGGACCTATCCCAACTTTTACGGCATCAACACCTATTTTTGCCAGATCGCGGGCGGCTTCTGCCGTGGCTATATTTCCGATGATCAATTCAATTTCAGGAAATTGTTTTTTAACTCGTTTTGCCATTTCCATCACACCAATGGAATGTCCATGAGCGGTGTCAATGACGATGGCATCTACTTCGTTTTTCACCAGGGCATCCACGCGTTCCATCGTATCGTGGGTAACACCAACGGCGGCGGCTACCCGCAATCGACCCCGTGTATCCTTACATGCGTTGGGACGGGCTTTTATCTTGATGATGTCTTTATAAGTAATCAGCCCGATGAGTTTATTGTTTTTATCCGTTACCGGAAGTTTTTCGATTTTGTATTGTTGCAGGATGTCGGCAGCTTTTTCAAAATCGGTAAATTCGTTGGTGGTGATGAGTTTATCTTTTGTCATCACTTCGGCTATGGGGCGGTTGGGATTACGTTCGAAACGTAAATCCCGGTTGGTAACTATACCGACCAGTTCCCGGGTTTTCCGGATTACGGGTATTCCTCCGATTTTGAATTCCTTCATGATGTTAAGGGCATCAGAAACCAAAGCATCCTCGTCAAGAGTGATGGGATCGAGGATCATTCCGTTTTCGGCACGTTTTACTTTTCGTACCTCATTCGCCTGAGCTTCGATGCTCATATTTTTATGAAGCACGCCTATGCCTCCTTCCTGTGCCATGGCAATAGCCATTGTGGATTCGGTTACCGAATCCATGGCAGCACTGACGATGGGGATGTTAAGCCGGATATTTTTGGTAAACAGCGTGCTTATATCCACATCGCGCGGAAGCACTTCTGAATAGGCAGGAACCAGCAATACATCGTCGTAAGTTAAACCTTCACCGTGAAATTTTTCAAAGTTCAATGACATGAAACCATTTTTTATAATAAGGGGCAAAAATATGAAAAATTGAATTGATAATTTTATCAAATTTTGTTAAAAACAATCCGGTATTTTTTTGTATAATAAATTTGCTGCAACTGATGAATGCTTGTTATTCCTACAGTTAAACGAATGTTGGCATTGTGAAGGAGGAATTGCTCCGGCGGAAGACGGAAAAAATAATTCCGGAAAACATGTTTCCCATGCCTGTTTTCCGTACTTTTGTTCAATAAAATTAGGGTTATCGCATGTGCATCAAAAAATATATTCCCAATACGATCACTTCACTGAATCTGTTCAGTGGCTGTGTCGCCATTATCATTACGTTTAATTTTAATTTAAAGTATGCTGCTTTATTCATTTTTCTGGCGGCAGTTTTCGATTTTTTCGATGGCATGGCGGCACGGTGGCTTCATGTGAAATCGGAATTGGGTAAAGAGCTGGATTCATTAGCCGACATTGTTTCCTTTGGCGTGGCTCCGGGATTGATTCTTTTTCAACTTATGGTGGTAAGCAACAATTGTACGTTGTTTATCGGTCCGGTGAATCTCATTCCGTTCATCGCCTTGCTGATACCTGTTTTTTCGGGTTTACGGCTTGCCATGTTCAATCTCGATACCCGTCAGACCGAATCGTTTATTGGGTTGCCTGTTCCGGCAAATGCCATGTTTATCGCTTCCCTACCTTTGATTTTAAACCAGATTGACCAGGGTGCAGAGCATAACGACACCCTTTTGGCCGGTGTAATCACCAACACATGGTTCCTCATCGGCTTGTCGGTATTGATGTCGTACCTTTTGGTATCGGAAATACCTTTGTTTTCGCTGAAATTTAAAAATATGCAATGGAAGGGGAACGAATATCGCTTCCTTTTTCTGCTGACATCGTTAGTGTTGCTGATATTTTTTCAGTTTATCGCCATACCGATCATCGTGTTGCTATATTTTGGCTTATCAATGGTAGAAAATAACCTGAAGAAATAGCTTTCATTCATTATCACTGGCATACCATTCGGCAACGGACGTAACCGTTTCGCGAAGTTTAAGGCTGTGCAGTTTTACTCCTTCCGGCAATTGACTGCCGATGCGTTGTGCAAAATCTATCAGCATGTTTTCGCTGGTGGGCTGGTAGTTCACCAGTATCATTTTATCGAAAAGCTCATGAACGTTTGCGAAAGCGTCATGGGGAGTTTCATTGTTCAAAACGAGGGCATGGTCAAGTGGTTCGATGATATAACGGCGGACAATGTTTTTAAGCAGCCCGAAGTCCATGACCATCCCGTTTTTAGGAGAATTGGCATTGCTGTTAGGCTCACCGATAACGGTAACCCATAATTCGTAGGAATGGCCATGAATGTGCTTGCACGGGCCATCGTAACCCATGAGGGCATGTGCCATCTCAAATTTAAACTCTTTAGTAATCCGGATGAAAGCCATAAGGATTTTATTTAAGAATTTTGGTCTGCAAATTTACTGAAAAATCGGATGAATGAAGCTGAAGCAGGTAAATGCCTTTGGGCAATGTCTGTGTATTGAGCACGAGTGAATGATCCTGAAAAGTAACGGGAACATTGATGCGTTGTCCGGCCATATTGCTGAAAGTAATCACTTCATCGTTTGCCGGCAAAGAGTTGCTTAGGATTACCGTACAATAATCCTGAACCGGATTGGGATATACGCTAACGCTAACCGCTTCCGGATTTGTAATACCCGTGTTGCTTCCCCAGATGGCTTCGGCATATTCGGGATGATCAATAAAAGGGTTACGGTTATTTTGAATCAGATAAATGGCATTGTTACGATCAATTTCTTTCTGGCTCACCGGATCCTGGGTCGCCCATTGCCGGAGCATAGCTAAAGCCCAGGGTTTGGGCAGACATCCGGTAACCATTTCGCTGCCGGCCCAACCGTTATCTTCGGTATAATAACGGGTAGCCATATAGAAATATGTCCTTGCCAGGTCGCCTTTATATTCATCTATGGGTTCAAAAACCACTCCGCTATATCCCGTAACCGTGCAGTTGCCCAATTTGCTTCCGTTTTGTGAAGTCCACGAAGCATTGCCTACTTTCCCGTAAGGGTAATTGTTACGTTTACCATTGACATAGCCATCGGTGGGATAGATATGGAAAAGGTCGGTGTACATGGGCGTAGCATCATTAAACCAGCTTTTGGGAAAGGAATGTTCGCGGTTGTAGCAGTCGCCTTCGCCGCTGTAGTTTCCGCATTCATCGCCACTGTTAAAATGGTAAACATAGGGCGGCGTTCCTCCCGGAACATCGGAATACATATCCCAAACCGTATTGTCGGTCTTTTTGTCGGTGGACTCAAAATATCCGATCAGCGAGCTGTAGGTTTGAGCATTATGGTCTTTGATAATGTTATGCAATGCCAACCGGAGTTGTTCCCCGGTTTTACCTTCGGCATTCTGGTAATATCCGGCAGGAATCTGGGCAAAAACGCCAAAAAAAAAGGCAACGAATGCGAACAGTAAGAAAAATTTCTTCATAAAAAGAATATTGGACGGCAAAAATACGGATAATTATGGTATAAAAACCAGCGTAACTATTTTATCCAGCCATTCTCCATCAATCTCATCAAAGGAATTGAGCTCTTTGCTGTCCACATCAAGCACGGCGACAATATCGCCTTTTTGATTTCGAACCGGCACCACAATTTCGGACCTGGAACGACCGTCGCAGGCGATATGACCGGGATATTTTTCCACATCGGGCACAAGGATGGTCTTCCCGGTATTTATTCCATCCCAGCACACGCCGGTATCTTTCTTCAGGTCCTGACAGGCAACGGGTCCCTGGTAAGGACCAACCACTAATTTGCCATTATCGAGCAAGCGATAAAATCCACACCAGAAAAAATAATCAATTTTATGTTTTAAAACGGCGGCAATGGTTGCCATGTGAGCCATGGGATCATCGCTCTTTTTAACCAATTCCTGCAACTGAGTGTAGAGTCGTGAATAGCGTCCCGATTTTTGGGTATTTTCCATGGATATTAATTTAAGTATAAAAAAGAAAAAGTGTTAGTAACGTTTTAAGCTATTAACACTTTTCCTTTTTCGTTGTTCAAAGAAACGGAATTTTATGCTTTTTCCATTTCAATGGTAAAATGCCTCATGATGGGCGCTTCTCTGGTGATGCGATAGCCGTGTTTTATTTCGCTACGACGGTCGAACACATTAATCAAAGCGGCAGCCACTACATCCATATGGTTGTTGGTATACACACGGCGAGGAATAGCTAAACGCAGAAATTCGAGGGCCGGGTAACGGTTTTCACGGGTGTCGGGATCACGGTCGGCAAGCAATGCACCAATTTCGACTCCGCGAATTCCGGCTTCAAGATAAAGTTCTATGGCTAACGTCTGTGCCTGGAATTCTTCTTTGGGAACGAATTCGAGGAAACGTTTGGCATCAACAAACACGGCATGACCGCCGATAGGCTGTTGCACCGGAATACCATAATTGATCAGTTGGTTGCCTAAGTATTCCACCTGTTTGATGCGGGTTTCCAGGTATTCAAACTCCGTTCCTTCGTATAAGCCCTGAGCAAGAGCATTCATATCGCGTCCGCTCATGCCGCCATAGGTAACAAAACCTTCGAACATAATATTGAACATGCTGAGCTTCTGCCACAGGTCGTGATCGCGCAAGCCAATAAAACCGCCCATATTTACAATAGCGTCTTTCTTGCTGCTCATGGTCATTCCGTCGGCATAGCTGAACATTTCCTTTACAATTTCGCGTATGCTTTTGTCAAAATATTCTTTTTCTCTTGTCTTGATAAAATAAGCATTTTCGGCAAAACGGGCAGAGTCGAAGAAGACGGGAATACCGTATTTCTGAGCCATACGATGAATCTCGCGGAGATTACTCATGGAAACCGGTTGTCCGCCCGATGAGTTGCAGGTAATGGTGATGACGATCATCGGTACTTTTTCCTTGGGATTTTCCTTCAATACCTTTTCGAGCTTGTTCAGGTCGACATTTCCTTTATAGGGATGGATGAGCGTGGTATCAAAGGCTTCGTCAATGGTACAATCCACGGCATGTGCCTTGCGGAATTCGATATGACCCTTGGTGGTATCGAAATGGGAGTTGCCCGGAACAATATCACCGGCTTTTATCATGCCTGAGAAAAGAACATTTTCGGCTGCTCTTCCCTGATGGGTAGGCAGAAAATAATCGAAGCCCAGCACATCCTTGATGGCTGCTTTCATCTTGTAATACGATGAAGCGCCGGCATAACTTTCGTCGCCGAGCATCATTTCCGACCATTGACGGTCGCTCATGGCTCCGGTGCCCGAATCGGTGAGCAGATCGATAAAAACCTGTTCGCTGCGGACGTTAAACAAATTGTACTTTGCGTCTTTTATCCATTGTTCGCGCTGTGTACGTGTACTTTTTTTGATGGTTTCCACCATCTTGATTTTATATGATTCTGAAAAAGGAAGTTCCATTTTTATTAGTTATTAGTTGATTGTTGTTGGTTTATGATAAATTGATAATTTTTGAATGATGATTGATCATTAATTCCAATCTTTTCAGAATTAATTATTAAAGGCAATCGTAATTCGTAATTCGTAATTGATTCTGCGATCAAATAGTAATAAAAATCAACAATGGAACTCATCCCGGTTTTTGATATTCCGGAAAAGGTGCTTGGATGTGGAAGTTAAGTAATAAGCACTTATCATTTTTTAATGACTCTTTAATGGGTGCGAAAGTAATAAAATTCCAAAACAACAAATATTTTTTATGAAAAAGATTATCTAACGGACTCTTGCTGCTTTCTTCCATTGAATTAGCCATTAGCTTTTAGCCAACAGCTAACAGCTAACAGCCATTAGCTATTGGCCATTAGCTTTTAGCCATTAGCTATTAGCCATTAGCTTTTAGCCAACCGCCAACCGCCAACAGCTATACACGGTAGCACAATGTTGCACCAAGTTCCGGCACAACGTTTCACTACGTTTTTTAGGTATACCCATTTTTGCTGCTTCTTCCGTTTCCAACAAACTCACCCTAAATCCCTCTCTTGGAAGGAAGAGAGGGACTATTGTTGCTTTCTTTCATTAAATTAGCGTTATGGACTCTTGCCGCTTTCTTCCGCTCCCCCTTCTCTTTTTTCCAAGAGAAGGGGGCCGGGGGGATGAGTTGGTTTCGGCAAACTCACCCGTTCCCTCTCTTGGAAGGAAGAGAGGGACTTAGGATCGGAATGACTATGGGATGGTGATGCTGATGGTAATGCTTTATGGCAGATTCCTCCCTTCGGTCGGAATGACTGTCATCCTTAGAGAAAAGAAGGGCGAGGAAGTGTGGGCGGCGTAGCCGCCCACACTTTATTATCACCATCTTGTGGCCGTCATTCCGACCGAAGGGAGGAATCCATAACAGTCATCCACTGCTGCATGGTGGAGTTATGGGAGGAATCCATAACAGTCATCCACCGGCTGCTCCCCCTTCTCTTTTTTCCAAGAGAAGGGGGCTGGGGGGATGAGTTGGTTTCAATAAACTCACCCGTTTCCTCTCTTGGAAGGAAGAGAGGGACTTAGGATCGGAATGACCATGGGACTGGTGATGCTGATGGTAATGCTTTATGGCAGATTCCTCCCTTCGGTCGGAATGACTGTCATCCTTAAAGAAAAGAAGGGCGAGGAAGTGTGGGCGGCTACGCCGCCCACACTTTATTATCACCATCTTATGGCCGTCATTCCGACCGAAGGGAGGAATCCATAACAGTCATCCACTGCTGCATGGTGGAGTTATGGGAGTAATCCATAACAGTCATCCACCGGCTGCTCCCCCTTCTCTTTTTTCCAAGAGAAGGGGGCCGGGGGGATGAGTTGGTTTATTCCATAACATTAATTTCCAACTCTCCGGCGGTGTTTGCATCCGGATTATTGACTAAGAGCAGGGTATTGCCGGCGTTGCCTAATCCGGCGGCTGTAATTTCCAGTTCCTCGTCGGGCTGAAGGATATGCACTCCGGCAGGTACCGTGGCGTTGGCATCGGTAGCCGTGTAGATGCCCAGCGCTACATGTCCCGAATTGTAGAATGAAAATGTTGTATCATCCGTAAAGGTCATTCCGGAAGCTTTAACAGAGGCCGGGGGTATGGCAAGGGTTTCGCCGTCTTCATCGCCGGTTTCGTTACCGTTTTCGTCTTTCTTATGGGTACGCATCAGGTGATAAGGGAAAAACTTTTCAATCAACTCGGGATTGGCAGGGTTTTTCCAGATAAACCAGCCTAAGTGGGCATAGAGTATGTTGCACAGTCCGGTGCGTTTGGCATTTAATACTTCGGAAGTATCGTCAGCCGAACCGCTTTGTTTCTGTTGCGTGTCGCGTACCTGACTAAGGGTAGCGGCATAAGCTACCACTTCACCATGTACGGTGGATAAATTAGGATAAGAGGCAAGGCGTCCGGCCAGCGCATTCACCTGGCGTATTTGTTCGTCGATGGTGCCTTCGCTAAAAGCGCTTATGCCTCCGGGGAAAATGCTGATGTATTCGGGCGTCTTTTCGTCATATTCAAGCACAACAAGCAGTTTCCAGTGACGGAGCTTCTTTTTTAACTCTTTAAACGTATCTGCCAGCCGCGAGGTTTCGCCCTTGCGCAGGCCCATGGTGGAAATAAGTGCATCGTACATCCCGGTATATTCCTGATACGCACTCTGGATTTGATCCAATAACGGAATCAGCTCGGCATTACTTTTGCCGGCTTCCAACTGACCCATGTAATGATTAACTAAGGTCAGCAGCCTTTTATGACTTCTGGCAAAAGCAGCCAAAAAAGGATTTCTTAAAAAATAAGGAAGTTTTTGCATGGTATTAAAATTTAATAGGTTAGTAATAGATTTAAAATGGGATCCATTCTGAAAAGCGAAAATTTTAAATGCCACTAAATCACCAAAACGCTAAATCATGCCAAAGAAATCATGGTAAACCGCTACCTTTTGTGCGTTTATGGCAAAAAGCTTTTCGAAACTGTTTCAAAATAAGATGATAACTGATTAGTATATTAAAATAACCCTGTTTTATTTCAATCAATGATTTTATTTTATTTTCTGAATAAGTAATTTTATTTTTCACCTGGCAACTTGGGTACCTGAGTAAGCAGTTGTAATTTTTCACCTGACAACTTGGGTACCTGAGTAAGCAGTTGCAATTTTTCACCTGGCAACTTGGGTACCTGAGTAAGCAGTTGTAATTTTTCACCTGGCAACTTGGGTACCTGAGTAAACAGTTGTAATTTTTCACCTGGCAACTTGGGTACCTGAGTAAGCGGTTGTAATTTTTCACCTGGCAACTTGGGTACCTGAGTAAGCAGTTGTAATTTTTCACCTGGCAACTTGGGTACCTGAGTAAGCAGTTGTAATTTTTCACCTGGCAACTTCAGTGCCTGAGTAAGCAGTTCTGATTTTCGGACTGACTACTTCGCCCGATGGATGGTTCAGGAGTCTGAGAAATACTTTTGAGCTTTCATAATTTATATTTTTTTGATGATATTCCGGCTAACGGGTTATCTCTTCCGTAACCGGGTGTTTAATTCATTATTTAGCCGTCGGCACATACGACCCGTTGGCATCGCCATAACAAATTCCGCTGAAATTGTAAGTTACGTTAGTGCCGTTTATCATTACCGGCTGATTGTTGAACAGCCAGTCGCCTGCGGGAAAAGCATCAATCAGATGGGCTATGCGTTTTTTGATCAAAAGTACATCTACCGCCGTCAGATCGCCCGAACCGTTAACATCGCCCGAAGCAAGATAAATACTATTCAGGCTCGAAATATTGGCAATATGCTTACGGTATAAAAGTACATCGCCGGCTGTTGCTCCTCCCCAGGGCTTGGCGGGCGTTATATTTATTGTATAAATACCATTATTTATATCCGTAAAATAAAAATATCCTGTAGCATCTGTAGTTGTATCCCGGATTATGGAATCCCCTTGCATCAGTTTAACATGGGTATTGCTCAATGGGGTAGCATTAGTGTTTGCATACGTTATTGAACCGTCAAGAATAGGAATTTCTGTTGAACGAATGCTTTTAAAAAGAGGAGTAGGAGAATTGCGCACACTAGCATACAAGTATCCTTCGGAATCTAAAACCAATTCTTCAATATCCTGGTTACCCATACCTGCATTGATATTTTCCCATGTTTGCCCGTTATCCCTCGAACGGCGTACACCTCCTAAAATCCCATCAAGATTAGAGCAACCGATATAAATTTCATTTTTCGAGTTAATAACCATTGAGGTTACCAATTCATCATTATTTATATTTATCCATTCCGATTGCCCACTTGGTAATATAAATACGCCTTTTGAATAATGGCTGTAATGCCCCCTTGTCCCGGCAAACAGGTCACCGGAAGAATTGAATGCCAACGATGAAACGTAACAATCCGTTAGGCCAATATGTTCCCAGGTATCTCCTCCGTCTGTTGAACGGTAAACGCCACCACCGCCGATATAATTTGTGGTGCCAATATAAATTGTATCCTGGTTTTGAATTGCAATATCATAAGGATATTCTGTGTTTGAAGGAAAGGTAATCACTTCCTGCCAGGTATTCCCATAATCAGTGGACATAATAACACTGATATAGCTTCCTGTACCACTTGTGGCAAACATCAGTCCACCCGGAAACGATTTAATACAAATAACGTTTTCTGACCCCAAATATATTCCTTCCCAACTTTGGCCATTATCCACCGATCTATGAATGGAATAATTTGATAATCCTCCAGTACTTCCAGCATATATATATCCCAACTCATTTATCGCTAAAGAATAAATTGTTTTATTTTCCAAGCCCATTAATTCCCAACTTATACCTTCATCCATTGACCGATATACACCTCCACCTGTACCAAAAAAAATATCTTCATTTGAATTAATAGCAATTGGAGAAACACCAATTCCCGGAGGGGTATTAATAATTTCCCAAAAACCCTGTGCAAAGCCAGTAAATGCACAAAAGAATAATAATATGGTTGTAATTAAAGAGGGTAGGTTGTGTTTCATAAGAGGGTATTGTTTGTATTCGAAATTAGGCGATAAATTATAATTGATTGTTTATTGCGGCACATACGACCCGTTGGCATCGCCATAACAAATCCCGTTAAAGTTGTAGGTCATGTGGGAAGTGGTGATCATCACCGGCTGGTTGTTGAACAGCCAGTCGCCTGCGGGAAAAGCATCAATCAAATGGGCAACCCGTTTTTTGATCAGGAGGACATCCGTTGCCGTTACATCGCCTGACCCGTTGACATCGCCCGAATCAAGATAAATCCCACCTAAATTGATAATATGGGCAATATGCTTACGATACAACAACACATCGATTGCCGTTACGCCGCCCCAGGGTTTGGCTGGCGAACACTCCATCGTATAACTGCCATAGGGGAAGTTTTTCAATTGATAATAACCTGCCGCGTTGGTAGTTGTATCCCTGACAATGGAATCATTTTGCATCAGTTTAACATGGGTATTGCTTAGTGGAATAGAATCTGCATTCGCATAGGTTATTGTGCCATCAAGAATATTGTTGGTGGTTAATATACTACGATAAATACAGGGATAATCATTCATGCCCGTATATATATGCCCGGTTCCATCTATAGCCAGCAAATCCGCTGAATTGATCAGTAATCCCGAATTGACAAAATCAAAGGTCTGGCCATTATCCTCCGACCGTAAAACACCTCCATTATAATAATAATATTCTTTATTGCAGGCAGCGAAAATTGTTCCCTGGGAGTTGATTACA
>Ga0268360_1000845_pt1 | contig 40536 bp, 33 predicted proteins | sample BioMet11_FD_192465 | JGI IMG/M metagenome (GOLD analysis project Ga0268360, IMG submission 192465) | Sewage microbial communities from Oakland, California, United States - Biofuel 11 (Illumina Assembly) | ecosystem: Engineered > Wastewater > Sewage > Unclassified | place: USA: California... | reverse complement strand
GGACGAGTTCGGGGACGTGGTGGTAGCGGCTCTCGAACATCGTCTCGAGAAACACCGACGTTCCCTTCGCCCGCAGGCACGCAGCCATGAGCGGCGGCTGCGCGTCGGTGGGAAAGCCGGGATACGGCCTCGTGACGACGGGCCTCGGCGCGGAAAGGGCGCCGGTTCCCGTCTCGAGCAGAACGGCGTCCGTTTCCTCCGAAACGCGGCAGCCCATCTGCAGAAATATTTCCGTGATCGCCCTGAGGTCACCGGGCACCACGCCCGCGACCTCCACCCGGCCTCCCGCCGCGGCGGCGGCGGCAAGATAGGTGGCGGCGACGATCCTGTCGGGAATGAGCAGGTGCTGCGCAAAGGGACGGTACGATGCGCCGTCCACCGTGACGACCGGCGTTCCCGCGCCGGAGACGCGCACGCCGATCTGCCGCAGGTATTCCTGAAGATCCCCGATCTCCGGTTCCCGCGCCGCGTTCGTGATCACGGTCTCGCCGCGGCAGGCCGCGGCGGCAAGCATGCTGTTTTCCGTGGCGCCCACGCTGGGAAACGGCAGATCCACCCGGCAGCCCGCCAGCGTTTTCGCGCGGCAGACGATGTCGCCGCCGTCGACGCTGATCTCCGCGCCCATGGCGCGCAGGGCCGAAAGATGCATGTCGATCGGCCTCGGCCCGAGCTCGCATCCGCCCGGCATGGAAAGCACGGCCTCGCCGCACCTGGCCAGAATGGCGCCCAGAAAAATCACGGACGAGCGCATCTCGCGCATCAGGCTGTCCGGAATGTCCGAGCGGACCATGACGGAAGAATCGATCCGGACGACGTTTCCTTCCAGCTCGGCGCGGCAGCCGAGATGACGCAGGATCTGCATCGCGGTCCCCACATCCGAAATGCAGGGGCAGTTTTGGATGACCGTCTCGCCGCCGGAAAGGATCGACGCCGCCATGATCGGCAGGACGCTGTTTTTCGCGCCCGACACATGCACGCGGCCGTTCAGACGCTTTCCCCCGGCAATCCGCAGTTGGCTCATAGTATTCCCCCGAATCCAGTAAGATTTCAGGGCATACTATGCGCCGCGCGGCGGAACCGTTAACGGGCCAGCGCCAGGATCTCCGCGGCGATCTTGTCGCAGGCGTCGCGCCTCCCCAGGGATCTCGACGCGCGCTCCATGACTGCAAGCGCGTCCCGGTCCCGCAGGAGCCCCAGCGCGGAATTGTAGAGCGATTCGCCGGAGCAGGCGGATTCCTCCGCCACGGCCACGGCGCCGGAGCGTTCCAGCTCCCTCGCGTTCTTCTCCTGATGCTGGTTCGTGACGTTGGGCGACGGCACGAGGATGGCCGCCCTGCCCACGTTCGTAAGCTCGGCGATGGTGGAGGCGCCGGCGCGGCAGAGCACCAGATCCGCCGCCGTCATGACCGTCCCCATATCGTCGATATAGGGGCGCAGATCCTCCCAGGCGGGAAGGCCGTAAACGCCGCGCTCGGCAAGGCGCTCCACCATTCGCGCAACGCCGTCCTTGCCGTTTCCGGTGGCGTGGATGTGCCAGAATTCGCCGCTGCGGGAATTGAGCCGGATAAAATCCGCCATGCGACCGTTCATCATGTCGGCGCCCAGCGAGCCCCAGAAGGACACGACCAGCGGCTTGCCCGCGATCCCGAGCTTCTTTTTCGCGCTCTCCCGCGTGAGAAGGCTGAAGTCGCCGCGCACCGGCGTGCCGGTAAAGACGACGCGCTCCGGCTTTTTGTATCTGGACTCCACGTCCGGAAAAGCCACCAGCACCTTGTCCACCACGCCGGAGAGCATCTTCGTCGTCAGGCCAGGCACCGCGTTGGATTCGTGCATCAGCGTCGGAAGGCCGCGCTTCGCCGCGCAGCGGAGCACGGGGTAGCAGACGTAGCCGCCCGTTCCGATCACCACGTCCGGCGAAAATTCGTCAAGGATCGTCTCCGACTCGCGCTTCGACACCGCAAGATTGCGGATCGTCACCGCGTTGTGCTTCAGGTCGCTCGGCGAAAACCCCCGGGAAAAGCCGGTGATCGTGATGTTTTTCAGGACATATCCCTCCGCGGGGACAAGCCTCTTTTCCATTTCCCTGCCGGAACCGACAAAAAGGAACTGAGAATCCGGCAGCAGCTCCCGCAGCTTTCCCGCCACAGCCAGCGCCGGATTGATATGCCCGGCGGTGCCGCCGCAGGCAAAAAGAAATTTCATTCTTCCGCGCTCTCCTCCTGCTTCCTGCGCTTAAGCGGGATGTCCCGCGAAACCGACAGGATGATGCCCATCTCCACAAGCTGCAGCCACAGCGCCGTGCCGCCGTAACTGAAGAACGGCAGCGAGATTCCGGTGCACGGGACAAGGTTCGTGACCACCGCGATATTCAGGAACACCTGCAGGGCGAGAAGGCTCGTAAGCCCCGTCGCGACCAGCGAGCCGAAACGGTCGCGGGCGTGCAGCGCGATCCAGTATCCGCGGATGATGAGCAGCGCAAAGAGCAGGATGATCAGCACGGCTCCGACGAACCCCAGTTCCTCGCAGACGACGGAAAAGATGAAGTCGTTGTGTTCCTCGGGGAGATACAGGTATTTCTGCCGTCCCTGGCCGAGGCCGAGGCCGAGAAGTCCGCCGGAGCCGATGGAATAGAGCGATTGGACGATCTGGAAGCCGTCGTCCGTCGGGTCCGAGAACGGATCCTTCCAGGCGGCCACGCGGGCGGCCGCGTATCCCATTTTCGTAATGGCGACATAGCCCGCCGCAAGGACGGCGGCTCCGCCGCCCACAAACCAGTCGGCGCGCGCGCCGCCGGCGAACATCATGATGGCGCCCAGCGCCAGAATGATGACCGAGGCGGAAAGATGCGGCTCAAGCACCAGCATCCCGACGACGACGACGAGGATGCCGGCAAATGGGAGAATGCCGTAGCGGAAGGTCTTCATCCGGTCCTTATACCCGCAGATCATGGACGCAAAGGACAAAACGATGCCGAGCTTTGCGATCTCAGACGGCTGGAAGGTGGTGAAGCCCAGGTTGATCCAGCGGCGGGAGCCGCCGCGGACCGTGCCCAGGACCAGCACGGCCGCAAGGAGGAGCATGGACGCAAAGAGCGTCGGCATCGCCAGTTTCCGGTAAGTCCGCACCGGCAGACGCGACGCCGCGATCATGAGCGCGACGCCGCTGACCGCAAAGAGAAGCTGACGGACAAAATAGCGCATCGGTTTCCCCGATGTGAAGTATGCCCTTGCAAAGCTGGCGGAGAGGACCATGACGACGCCGATGGTCAGAATGATGAGCGTCAGAACGAGGAACGTGAAATCCAGCGGTCCCCGCTTTACGCTCTGCGGCGCCGCTTCCCGCAGCTCCCGCCCCGAATACGCGGGCTTTCCCGCGTACGCGCCGTCATATTCGCTCATTGGTTTTCCTCCCCCGCCGTTCGGCGCCCGTCACGCGCCGAAGCGCCCGCGGACCAGAAAATACGTTCCGACGGCGAACACGGCGGACACCGCCGTGAACACCGCGAAGATCTTATACTCGTTCCAGCCGCACATTTCGAAATGGTGGTGCAGCGGCGCCATTTTGAAGATCCGCTTCCCGTGGGTCGCCTTGAAATAGACGATCTGGATGATGTCCGAGAGCGTCTCGATGACGTAGACGATCCCGAGAAAAACGAGGATCAGCGGCGCGTCCAGCGCAAAGGCCGACGCGCAGACAGCCCCGCCCAGGAAAAGCGAACCGGTATCGCCCATGAAGATCTTCGCCGGATGGAAATTGAAGATCAGGAACGCCGCGAGGCCGCCGGCCATCGCCGCGCCGAAGATCCCCACCGAAGCGTATCCCCATGCGGCGGCAATGGCCGCGTAGGCCGCGGCGACCGGGATGGATACGCCGGCGGCAAGCCCGTCGATCCCGTCCGTGATGTTCACGGCGTTGACGCCGCCCACGATGACGAAGGCCGCGAAAACGAAATAGACGATCTCGTTGACGTGGACCGTCCTTCCGGAGATCGGCAGGTACAGATTCGGGCTCAGATGTCCCTTCCAGCGCAGAAAGAGGATGAGCACCACGGCGGCCGCCAGCTGGAGAAGAAACTTCTGCCGCGCAGTCAGCCCCATGTTGCGCCGGTTCCGGAGCTTTTCATAGTCGTCCAGAAATCCGATCGCCGCAAAAACCAGCGAAAAGACCAGGATGATGATGTGCCGCCAGTCCCCTTCTCTCAGCGCGGAGGCGCCGCAGATCAGGCAGGCCGCGGCGATCCCGCCGATGAACATGATGCCGCCCATCGTCGGCGTTCCCTGCTTCGCCATATGCCACACGGGCCCGTCCTCGCGGATCGCCTGTCCGGCGGTCTTTTTCCGCAGCGCCGGAACCAGCGCGAGCCCGATGAGCAGCGTCACGGCGAAGGAGCAGGAAAAGGCCATGATCAGCTTCAGCGTCATAAGTTTATCCCCCTACCAAGGCAGTTATGTCATTTCGAAAGAAAATCGGCGATGATCTCGCGCTCGTCGAAATGGCGCTTTTCCTTTCCGACGACCTGATAGTCCTCGTGTCCCTTTCCCGCGAGGATGACGACGTCGCCCGGCTGAGCCTCGGCGATGGCGCGGCCGATGGCCTCCCTGCGGTCCTCCACGACGGCGTAGGGCGTTTTCGTGCCCTTCATGCCCTCCAGGATCTGCCGGATAATCTCGCCCGGCTCCTCGGTCCGCGGGTTGTCCGAGGTGACGTAAACGTAATCCGCGCCGGCCGCCGCGATGGCGCCCATCCGCGGACGCTTCTCGTGCTCGCGGTCGCCGCCGCAGCCGAACACCAGGACCGTCCTCCCCTCGGCGAAGCCGTTCACCGTGTCGAGGATATTGGAAAGCGCGTCCGGCGTGTGGGCGTAGTCGATCAGAATGGTGAATCCGCGCCCCGTGGGCACGACCTCGGCACGGCCCTTGACCCGGCCGCACTCCGCCAGCGCCTCGACGGCGCTGCTCATCTGGATGCCCAGATTCACGCAGGCGGCGATGGCCGCCAGCGCGTTGTAGACGGAAAACATGCCGGGGATGCCGAGCCGGACCTTTTCCAGCCGTCCGGTGGTCAGCGCGCAGAAGCTCACGCCCTCCGGCGACAGGCGGATGTCCTTCGCCGTCAGGTCCGCTTCGTTCTTTTCGGCGGAATAGGTGTAGACCGGCCCCTTCGCCGCCGCAGCCATGACGGGCATATACTTGTCGTCCATGTTCAGAACCGCGTAGCGGCTCTGGGAAAAGAGGATCGCCTTGGCCTTCGCGTAGGCGTCCATGGTCTTGTGGAAATCCAGATGGTCCTCCGTCAGATTTGTGAAAACGCCCACCTCAAAATCGATTCCGTACACCCGGTCGAGGAAAAGCGCGTGGGAGGAGGTCTCCATCACCACGTATCTGCAGCCGGCGTCCGCCATGCTGCGCAGGAGCTTCTGCAGGTCGTAGGAGTCCGGCGTGGTGCGCTCGGCGGGGTATTCCGCCGGGCCGATCATGTTCCGGTTCGTCCCGATGAGCCCGGCCTTTTCGCCGGTGCATTTTTCCACCATCTGCTTGATGAGATTCGTCACGGTGGTCTTCCCGTTCGTCCCCGTGACGCCGATCATCTTCATCCCGGAGGCAGGGTTCCCGAACCAGTTGGCCGAGATCTTCGCCTGCGCGCGGCGGGAATCCGCCACCAATACGTACGGGATGGCGCAGTCCGGCTTCTCCTCGCACACGGCGCAGGCGGCGCCGAGCCCGAACGCCTTTCCGATGTACTGATGGCCGTCGCTCTCATAGCCGCGCACGGCCACGAAGAGCGCGCCCTTCCCCGCCCTGCGCGAGTCGCAGCAGATGTCCGTCAGCTCCATGCCCGGATCGGCATGGCTTTCAAGGATCTCAATTCCAGCAAGCAGTTCGCTGAGCTTCATTCCGCACCGCCTTTTCCTTCGTACCGAAACCGGCCTCTGTCAATAGTTTCCGTTATTGCTGCTGTCCACCAGCGTCACGCGCACGACGGTGCCGTACTCCACCTTCTCGCCCGCGGCCATGGACTGGCTCGAGACGACGATGCTCGAGCCGGTGGGAGGTGCGCCGGACGTCTCCATGAAGAGGCCGGCGTCCGAGAGCGTGTTCCGTGCCGCCGAGACCGAAAGTCCGTTCAGGCCAGGGACCGTCGCTTCGCCGGACTCCTTTTCGGCTCCGGCATAAAGGATGACCTTGCTGCCGTTGGCAATGCTGGCGCCCGACGCCGGGAGCTGATCCGTGACCTCCGTGCCCTCGCCGACGACGCGGACCTCGAGCCCCTGCGCCGCCAGCTGCGTCTTCGCGTTCTCCAGCGTCTGACCGGTCACCTTCGGCATCGTCACGTCCAGGTTCTCCAGCTCCTCCGCCGAGTACTCCGGCTGGATCCCCAGATACGGCAGCACCTCGGAGAGAATTCCGCCCACCGCCGGCGCCGCCATGACGCCGCCGCTGATATAGATACCCGACTCCGAGCTGGGCGCCGGGTTATCCAGAACGAGCAGCACCGCGACCTCCGGATCGTCCATGGGCGCAATGCCGCAGAAGGATACCATGTACTCCTTTTGCCCGGTCTCCGCTTCCTTGGAGGTCTTGGTCGTGGTGCCCGTTTTCCCGCCGATGCGGTAACCGGCCACCTTGGCGTTCTTGCCGGTGCCCTCGGACACGACGGATTCGAGGATGGAGCAGACCGTTTTGCTGGTCTCCTCGCTGACGACCTGACGAACCACCGTCGGCTCCTTGGAATAGACCACGTTCCCGCTCGGGTCGGTGATCTCGCTGACGACGTAAGGCTCCATGAGCTTTCCGCCGTTCACGGCCGCCGAAACCGCCGAGATCATCTGGATCGGCGTCACGTTGAAGGTCTGGCCGAAGGAGGCTGAGGCAAGCTGAGACTGGTTCTGAGGATCGACGAAAACGCTCCTGTCCCACCAGATGCTGCCGCCCTCGCCGCCCAGGTCGATGCCGGTCTTGTCGAAAAGTCCGAAGGAATCCACGTAATCGTAGAAACGCGCTCCGCCGATCTGCATGCCGATGTGGGCGAAGGCGATGTTGCAGGAGTTCTCCGCCGCCTGGCGCAGCGTCTGGCTTCCGTGGCCCGCATCCTTCCAGCAGTGCAGCGGGACGTCGCGCCCCGGGATGTCGCTTGTCGTGCCGCCGCAGTAGAAGGAGCTGTTTTCGTTCACGATCCCCTCGTTGAGGCCCATGGACATGGTGATGATCTTGAAGACCGAGCCGGGCTCGTAGGTGTCGGCCAGGGCGACGTTGCGCCACTGCTTCTGCTGCGCCTCGCCCAGCGCCTTGTTGTAGGCAGTCGCGTCGGTGATCTTGGAAAGCTCCGCCTGAACATCGTCGCTCACGGTCCACGGGGAATTCAGGTCGCAGCCGTTGGCGTTCGCCATGGCCAGGATCGCGCCCGTTTTCACGTTCATCACGATGCAGCAGCCGCCGCTGCGGATCATGTTGTCCTTGACGGCCTGATCCAGGTATTTCTCGGCGATGTTTTCCACCGTGACGTCGATGGTGCTCTTCAGGTCGTCTCCGTTCACGGCGTCGTTATAGCTCTGGTAGTTGTCGTACAGAAGGTCCGTCCCGTTGGCGGTGGTGAGGCGCACCACGCTGCCGTCGGTACCCTTGAGATAGCTGTTGTAATAGGCCTCCAGCCCCTCGAGGCCGGAATTGTCGGTCCCCACGAAGCCGATGACGTTGGACGCCAGCGTGCTGTACGGATAGTAGCGCTTGGAGTCGTTTTCAATATGGACGCTGGTGTATTTCCCGTCCGTCTTGAACTTGCGGACCTTATCGGCCACATCCGCCTCCACCTTCGTGGCGACAGTCTCGTACCAGGAGCTGCTGTTCTTGAATTTATCCAGGATCTTCGCCTCGTCGACCCCCAGTATCTCCGACAGGCCCTTGGCCACCGTCTCCGCGTCCTCGTTGTTGTGACTGAGCTCGTAAGGGCTGACGAAAATGTTGTACGCGGTGGCGCTCATCGCCAGGACGTTTCCGTTCGCGTCGTAGATGGTGCCGCGGGACGCGGAGATCTTCGTCTCCCGCGTCTGCTGCTCCACGGCAAGCCCCTGATAGTAATCGTGGTCCCTGATCATGACCTGATACAGGCGAACCACAAGAACCGAAAATGCAGCTACGCCGCACACCAGCATCAGGATCAGTGTGCGGCTGAGTATCGTTTTATTCGGCCTCTGTCCCGAGGCGCTTTTCCTGGATCCCGCCATTGATACTCTCCTCGAAAAATCCCAGTCCGTGCATAATGCCTGCGGAGCGCCCGCGGGCGCTCCGCAAGACAATCCTATCGGAAATTACTTGAAATATTCCAGAAGAGAGCTCAGATAGCCGGAAAGCTCCGAAACAAGTCCCCTGCCGGTGGAATCGTCCGTTCCCAGGATCTCCGCCTTGTCGGCGTGCTCCATTTCGACTGTTTTGGTATTCTCGGGCGTGAGCTTGGTCATGCCCAGCGTGCCCGTGGCGTATTTCTCCACTTCCGTGAGATTGAAGGCCTTTTCGTACTGGACGCGGAGCCTGTCCTCTTCGTCCGTAAGGCTGGAGAGCGTGGTCTCCAGCGTCGTGGTGGACTTGGAAATCTCGGCGAGCTGCACATAGGAAAGCAGCACGAACACCATCAGGACGGCCGCCAGCAGGAAACCGGCAGCCGCAAAAAGCGGAATGCCCGCAGCCGTGTTCTCTTTCGAGCGGACGCGCTCTCTCGGAATTTCGCGCTCGCGCGTTTTTTCACGCGGCCGCTCATAGGGAATATCGTAGGGGATCTCGCCCGGGACCGCCGTGCGTCTGCCGGGGATATCGTACGCTACGTTTCCATAAGTTGCCGTGTAATCGAAAGCCGCTGCTGCCGCCATTTTTGTCTTCCTTTCAGTTCTGCGCCGTCCGGCGCGTATCCGTCATAGTTTTTCGGCGATCCGGAGCTTGGCGCTCCTGGCCCGGGGATTTCGTTCGATCTCCTCCGCCGAGGGCACGATCGGTTTTTTCGTAACGGTGCGCATCGTCCGGACGAAGCCGCACACGCACACCGGCAGGTCGGGCGGGCACGTGCATCCGTTCTCCCGCATCCGGACCGCGTTCTTCACGATCCGATCCTCCAACGAATGAAAGCTGATGACCGCGAGCCTGCCGCCGGGCGCCAGGGCGTCCATCGCGGCGTCAAGCCCCTCCGAAAGCGCCCCCAGCTCGTCGTTCACCGCGATGCGGAGCGCCTGAAACGTCCGTTTTGCCGGATGCTGCTTTTCGCGGAGCGCCGCCGCCGGCATCGCCGACCGGATCGCGTCAACAAGCTCGAGCGTCGTGGCGACCGGCTTCTCTTTTCTCCGCCGGACGATCTCCGCGGCGATGCGGCGGGAATACCGCTCCTCGCCGTAGCGGAAGATCACGTCCGCCAGCTCCTGCTCGTCCCATCCGTTCACCGCGTCGAAGGCGGTGAAGCCGGAGCTCCGGTCCATCCGCATATCCAGCGGCGCGTCCGACCGGTACGAGAACCCCCGCGAAACGTCGTCGAGCTGCGGCGACGAAACGCCAAGATCGAAAAGGACGCCGTCCGCTTTCGAAACGCCCTGCGCGGCGAGGATCGAGGCCAGTTCCCGGAAATTCCCGCGGACGAGCGTTACCCTTCCGCCGAACCCCGCAAGCCGTTCTCCCGCGCCGGCGATCGCGTCGGCGTCCCTGTCGATCCCGATCAGCCGCCCTGTGGAAAGCCTTTCGGCGATTTTCTCCGAATGGCCGCCCCGCCCGAGCGTGCCATCCACATAAACGCCGTCCGGCCTGATGTTCAGTCCCTCGATGCACTCCGCGAGGAGCACCGGCACATGCGCGCCCTCCATCAGACGTCAAACTCGCTGAAGACTTCCGCGATGTTCTCGGGCGTCGTCTCCTTCTGATCGACCTCGTCCCAGATGGTCTCGTTCCAGAACTGAGCGCAGTCCCCGACGCCGACCACCGCCACGTTCTTCTCGATCCCCGCAAACTCGCGGAGCGCCTGCGGCAGCAGGATTCTTCCCTGCGTATCCAGCTCGCACCGCGACGCGTGGGAAAAGATCGGGCGCATCTTCGTCTGCCTGACGCGGGGCATCTCCTTGATCTTCTCCATCAGCCTGTCCCAGCTCTCCGCGGAATAAGCGGTGAGGCATTTTTCCGGGGAAAGCGTCACATAAAACACGTCGCCAAGCTCTTCCCTGAGCTTGGAAGGGATAAAGAGACGCCCCTTCGCATCCAGTCCGTGTCTGTAAACGCCGGTCATCTCTTCGCCCCCTTTTCTGTGGGATCATGGTGATTTCTATTGCCACTTTGTCCCACTCAGTCTGGCTTTATTATAGAGTCTGAGTCCCGAAATTGCAATAGGAATCTCAGGTTTTTCAAAACAATTTTTTGCCTATCTGCGCGATTCCCGGCTTTCTTTGGGAATTCTCCGTTAGTTTTTTGCAGTTTCAAGTTTTCCACCGCAAGACCTTGTGGGCGCAAAAAAGTCCCCCTACCACATCTTGTGGCAGGGGGACTGAAACTGCGTTAAAAATGTAACCGGGCGGCTCAGCTCTCCGGCACGTCCTCGGGATCCGGCGGAACGATGTCCTGCATGGGAGAGGCCGCGGCGGACACGCTGCGGAAGCGGGCGCGGGACTGCCGCACCTCGCCCAGCGCGTCGGAGATCGCGTCTTCCGTGCGCTTGAGGGTGTCGTCCGCATACTCGTTGGCGACGCGGCGAAGCTCGTTGGACTTGCTTTCCGCGGCGGAGACGATGCTGTTGGCCTTGGCCTTCGCGCTGCGGACGATCTCTTCCTCGTCCACCATCTGGCGGGCGCGCTCCTCGGCGACCTTGCGGATGGACTCCGCCTCGCGCTTGGCGTTGTTGATGAACTCCGCCCTGGCTGCGACGAGGCGCTTCGCCTCCGCGAGCTCCGGCGGGAACTGCGCCTTGATCTCGTCCATCAGATCAAGCGCCTTGTCGCGCTCGATGACGCACTTTTCCGCGCCGAGGGGAAGCCCCCAGGCGTCGGTAATCATCGAATAAAGCATCTCCAGGAGTTCCTGAACTCCGTTACCCGTTGCAGCAGCCATTGAAAAAGACCTTTCCTTTCCCTGTCCTTATCCCACTCGGTTTAGTCGGCTTTGCCCAGTTTTTCAAGCACGTCGGGTATGATCTCGCGCGGGACGAATTTCGTAAGGTCGGCGTGGTACATGGCCATCTCCCGCACGATGGTGGACGAAAGATACGTGTATTTTTCATCCGCCGTGAGGAATACGGTATCGATTCCGGGCTCCAGCTTTTTATTGGTCAGCGCCATCTGGAATTCCATATCGAAATCCGAAAGCGCCCGCAGCCCCTTGACGATGAAAAGACCGCCCTTCGACTTGACGTAGTCCACGAGCAGGCTGTCCGAGCTTTCCGCTTCAACATTGCCGTATTTCGACGTGACGCGGTTTACGAAATCGACCCGCTCCTCCACCGTGAACACCGGGCTTTTCCCGGAATTCACCATCACGCAGACATAGACCTTGTCGAAAAGGCGCGACGCCCGCTTGACGATGTTCAGATGGCCGAGGGTGATCGGATCGAAGCTGCCGGGATACACAGCGATTCTCATGAACGCGCCTTTCCGCCCGCGGGGGCCGCGAAAGCGGTAAGCTTGATCCTGCCGTACAGGTATTCGCCGCAGGGCAAATAACGCCCGGCAGGCTCCGTGAGAGCCGTAATCCGCTCGCTTTCGCAGAGTATTATACCATTTTCCTTCAATATGTCAATCTCCGCCGCTTTTTGGAGCGCTTTTTCGAGAATATCAGCGCTATAGGGCGGATCCATGAACACGATGTCGAATTTCCCCAGCGCGCCCATCTGCTCCAGCGCGTCTCCGGAGACGAGCCTCGCCCGCGCGGAAAGGCCAGTCCGGGAAAGATTTTCCTTTGCCAGAGCCAGCGCCTCCCTCGACCGGTCCACGAACACCGCCTCGGCCGCGCCGCGGGACAGCGCCTCGATCCCCATCTGCCCCGTTCCGGCGAACAGGTCGAGGAACCTGCAGCCCTCCACATGAAACTGAACGATATTGAAAACGGCGCATTTTACTTTATCCGCCGTAGGCCGGATGCTCCGGTCCGACGGCTCCAGCAGCCTGCGCCCGCGCGCCTCGCCGGTAATGACCCTCACTGCACTTACTCCCCACTTTCGCTGTGAAAATGCTCATAAACCGCCTTTGCGGCGTCTTTCGGGACCACTTTGCTCAACTCATCCTCCCCCGCGGCGGAAATCGCCTTCACGCTCCCAAACTGCCGCAGCAGCTTTTCCTTCCTCGCCGCGCCCACGCCGGGGATCCCGTCCAGCGCCGAGGCGCGCAGCGCCTTCGAACGGCGCGCGCGGTGAAATTCGATGGCGAAGCGGTGCGTTTCCTCCTGGATGCTTCCGATGAACGCGAAAGCGGCGGGGAACGCGTCGATGCCGATCTCACACCCATCCGGGGTGACCAGCGCCCTGGTCCTGTGCCGGTCGTCCTTTACCATGCCGAAAACCGGCACGCGCCCGCCGTTCTCCTCCATGGCCTCCCTTGCGGCGGAGGCGTGAGCGGCGCCGCCGTCGATGAGCAGCAGGTCGGGAAGCGGAGAAAACTTCGCGTCGCCGGCGGCGAAGCGGGCGAACCTGCGCCCGACGGCCTCGCGCATCGACGCGTAGTCGTTCTCGATCGTCACGCTTTTGATCCGGAACTTCCGGTAATCCCGCTTCAGCGGCTTTCCGTGTTCGAACACCGTCATGGACGCCACGATCTCCGACGAGCCGGTGTTGGAAATATCAAAGGCCTCGATCCGCCGCGGCGGTTCCGGAAGGCCCAGCGCCTCGGCAAGCCAGCGGGCGGTCTTGGTCACCCGCTCCTCTGCGGTGGTGGCGCGCCGGACCTCCTCCTTCGCGTTCTCCGCAGCCGCGGAGATATAATCCCTCAAAAGCCCCCTCTGCGGGACAGCCACCCTGACGGCGCTGCCGGAGAGCTCCGTCAGATACCGCGCCAGCTCCTCCGCATCGCCGGTGTCCAGGGGAAGAAGCACGCTTTTCGGCGCGCAGCCCTGGCCGCCGTAAAACTGCCGCACGAGCTGGGAGACGGCGCCGCCGTCCTCCTCCAGCGTGTCCGGAAGGAGCTCGGCATCCTTGCCCAGGAGCTTCCCTCCGATATAGTGCAGCACCGTAAAGCAGCTCTTCGCCGTGCCGCGGTAAAAGCCCACGGCGTCGGTGTCGGAGGTGCCCTTCGTCCAGACGTGCTGCTGCGTTTCCAGCGCCGTGATGGCGCTGACGGCGTCGCGAACCTTGGCCGCCTCTTCGAAGCGGAGCGCGGCGGCAAACGCCTCCATCTGCCCGCGGAGCCCGTCCGTAAGCTCCTTCGTTTTTCCCTCCAGCACCATGACGGCCCGGGCAAGGGCCGCCCGGTATTCCTCCTCGGTCTTCCCGGGCAGGCAATACGCGTCGCACACGCCCATGTGGTAGTTGAGGCACGGGCGCTCCTTCCCGATGTCCCGCGGGAACTTCCGCGCGCAGGTGGGCAGGCCGAAGGTCTTGCAGATGGTCTCGACGGCGTTTTTCGTAAGGCCGCGGCCGCCGAAGGGGCCGAAGTACATCGCGCCGTCGTTCTCCCGCTTCGCTGCGATCTCAAACCGGGGATATTCCCGCCGCAGATCGATGCGGACGAAGGGATAGCCCTTGTCATCCTTCAGGAGGATGTTGTATTTCGGCTCGTGATGCTTGATGAGGGAGTTTTCCAGCACCAGCGCCTCAAACTCGGAGGAGGCGATGATGACGGAGAAATCCGCAATCTTCGCGATCATCGCTTCGGTCTTCAGATTGTGCGCGCCGCGGAAATAGCTGGTGACCCGGTTCCTCAGGAGCTTTGCCTTGCCGACGTAGATGATCGTTCCGCCCGCGTCGCGCATGAGGTAAACGCCGGGCTTCATGGGAAGCGCCAGCGCTTTTTTTCTCAGGGCGGGAATGTCAGCCACAGGCCCCCTCCTTTCGGAACGTATGCAAAAAGGCCTGTTTCAAAGAAACAGGCCTTTTACCATGAGCCGGAATTATTCGGCAAAATCCTTGGAAATGAGCTCGCAGAGCGTCTCGACCGCCTGCTCCTCATCTTCTCCGTCGGCGACGATGTTGATCTCGGTCCCCTTGATGATGCCGAGAGAGAGCACTCCGAGAAGGCTCTTTGCATTGACCCTGCGCTCGTCCTTTTCGATCCATACGCTGCACTTGAACTCATTGGCCTTCTGAGTGAAGAACGTCGCGGGCCTGGCGCGAAGGCCGACCTGATTCATAACAACGACTTTCTTGACGAACATGGTGCCCCTCCTTATTACCTGCACGGGCGAAACGCCCGGCAATGATGAACGGCTCTCGCTTGTGTGTTAATATATTTTAACAAAGTAACGCGGAATCGTCAATGAATATTTTTGTTGAATCTGCTGCCCGTATTTCACGGGTTTTACAGCATTTTGTTTAATCGAAAGACGGACCGTCATTTCAGGTCGGCAATGGTGACGCCGGATTCCCCTTCCCCGAACGTGCCGAGGCGGAAAGACTTCACCTGCGGGTTACGCTTGAGGGCCTGCTGGATCGCCTGCCGCAGAACGCCGGTCCCCTTCCCGTGGATCAGCGTGACCGTCTCCAGGTGCCGCATCTGAGCCATGTCGATGAACCGCTCGGCGGCATTCACCGCCTCGTCCGCGGCCATTCCCCGCAGGTCGATCTCCGGCCTGACAGCCCCGGAGGACGCCATCTGCACCGTGGCGGAGACGACCGGCGCCTTCTTCGGCGCGGCGTCTTCCACCACGCGGACCTCGTCCTGCTTGGCGTTCACCTTCAGGATGCCCGCCTGAAGCTCCAGCGAACCGTCCGGCGAGGCGGAAACGACCTGCGCCCGCGTTCCGATGGAGAGGATCACCACCGTGTCTCCGGCCTTCGCCGGCCTTGTGGGCGCCGCAGGCGCCTCCTCTCTCTCCCCGCCTCCGGGGAGCAGCGCCTCCTCGGCGTCGTTGAGCGAGCGGCGCACCGCGCTCTTCGCCTCGTTGAGGCGCTGCCAGTCGGTTTCGTCCTCCTGGGCTTTCCTCGTCCGCTCGATATCCCGGAAAGCGTCGTCCGCCGCGGTGCGGGCCTGGGCCAGAATCCGCTCGGCCTCCCTTCGGGCCACCTTCGCGGCTTTCTCCCGTTCGCCCTGGGTTTCGTTCCTGAGCTTTTCCGCGGCTTTGGCGTCCTCCCGCGCTTTTTCGAGCAGCCGCGCGGCCTCGGCGCGCTTATCCTCGGCGTCCACGCGGGCCTCCTCCAGACTGGAAAGCGCGTTCTCGAAGTCCTTGTCGCCGGAATCCATCCGCGCGGAGGCGTCCTCGATGATCTCCCTGGGCAGCCCCAGCCGCTCGGAAATGGCGAAGGCGTTGGATTTCCCGGGAACGCCCATCAGCAGCCGGTACGTCGGCCGCAGCGTCTGGACGTCGAACTCGCAGGAGGCGTTCATGACGCCCTTTCTGGTCATGGCGTAGATCTTGAGCTCCGCGTAGTGCGTGGTGGCGGCGATGTGCGCGCCGCACGCGCGGGCGTACTCGATGATCGCCACGGCCAGGGCCGCGCCCTCGGCCGGGTCCGTACCCGCGCCCAGCTCGTCGAAAAGGATCAGCGTATCCGGCCCGCACTCCTTCAGGATCCCGACGATGTTCGTCATGTGGGACGAGAAGGTGGAGAGGGACTGCTCGATGGACTGCTCGTCGCCGATGTCGGCCAGGATCTTCGCGAAGGGCGGGACGGCGCTGCCGTCGTCCGCCGGGATATGCAGGCCGCACTCCGCCATGAGGCAGAGGAGCCCGATGGTCTTGAGACTCACCGTTTTCCCGCCGGTGTTGGGGCCGGTGATGACGAGCGTGTCGAAATCCCCGCCCAGCCGCACGTCGATGGGCACGGCGGTCCCGGCCTTCAGCAGCGGATGCCGCGCCCGCCGCAGCGTCACGGAACCGTCCGCGGAAATTTTCGGACAGCTCGCCATGAGCCGGTAGGCCAGCTTCGCCTTGGCAAACACAAGATCGAGCTGGGTCAGAACGTTGAAGTCGCAGATGATGTCCTCCTGGAAGGACGCGGCCTCCGCCGAGAGCTCCATAAGGATGCGGGCGATCTCCCGCTCCTCCTTGGCCAGAAGCTCGCGGATCTCGTTATTGGCCTTCACCGCCGACATGGGCTCGATGAAAAGCGTCGCCCCGGAAGCGGAAACGTCGTGGGTCAGGCCCGGCACGTCGTTTTTGTGCTCGGCCTTCACCGGCACCACATAGCGGCCGTTCTTCACCGTGATGATCGGCTCCTGAAGCACCTTTGCATAGGAGGGCGAGGAGACGATGCGCTGGAGCGTCTGCCTCACCCGCTCCCCCGCCGCCCGCATGGAACGGCGGATGTCCGCCAGCTGCGGGCTCGCCGTATCGGCCAGCTCGTCGTCGCCGACGATGGAATTCGTGATCTTGTCCTCCAGATACTTGTTCGCCCGGAGGGCGGAGAAAAGAAAACTGATGGCGCTCCTGGCCGCTTTGTCTCCCGTGGCGTACGAGGCGGCAGCCCGGGCCGCGCGGAGCACGCCGGCGATCTCCAGGAGCTCCCGGGTGTTCAGCATCCCGCCCACGTCGGCGCGGCGGAGCGAACCCGTCACGTTCCGGATCCCGGAAAAGGACGGGCTCCCGTAAAGCGTCATCAGCTCGCAGGCGGCGCTGGTCTCGGCAAGCCTCCGCTCGATCTCCGCGGTGTCGGCCGACGGGGTCAGCGCCAGCGCGGCCTCCTTGGCCGCGTCGCTCACGGCCTCCGCCGCGAGCAGCTCCAGCACCGCCGGAAGCTCCAGGATCTTTTGGGATTTTTCGTTGAGCGTCATAAGCATACCTCACAATTTGTCCTTACGATACCACACGGGCGGCGGAAATACAAGTTCGGACGCCGTGCCGGCATCCCAAGGGCAGAAAACGCGGGGCCGCGCAATGCGCAGCCCCGCGTCGGACGCAGGAAAGAGCTTACTTCGTCTTGGTGGCGTAGTAGAAGAAGTAATAGCCGAGGCCAGTGTACATCACGTTCTTCACGTTGGTGTGCAGAGCGTACGGCTGGGTGTAGAAGTACAGCGGGCAGACCGGGAAGCCGCCCTCGGAGAAGGCGAGCTCTTCCGCCTGGTACATGAGCTTGTCGCGGTCGGCGCCGCCGGCCATGGACTTGACTTTCGTCAGGAGCGCGTCGTAGTCGGTGTTGGTCCACTTGCCGTAGTTGTTGCTGTTGCCGGTGGTGACGAGCTCCAGATAGGTGACAGCGTCGTTGTAGTCGGCGATCCAGCCCATGCGGGCGACGCCGAAGCCGCCCTCCTGAAGCGTGTTGGTATACACGTTCCAGTCCAGGTTGGCAAGCGTGCAGTTGAGGCCGAGCACGGAGCTCCAGTCGCTCTGGAGCGCCTCGGCGATGGCCTTGTGGGTCTCGGAGGTGTTGAAGTTATAGACCACCGTGGTGTTGGGATCCCACTTGCCCTCGGAGACGGCCTGCTGATACAGGAACTTGGCAAGGTCGCAGCGTCCGGAGTAAGAAGTGAGATCATAGCTGGGATACTGGGCGGCGAGCCACTTGAACAGGGAATTGGTCTCGGTCTCGGTCCAGTCCTTTCCGGCGCTGTCGGTGATTCCGGCAGGAACGAAGCCGGTCGCCGGGACCTGGCCGCCCTGGGTGACGCGCTCGACGATGTTTTCACGATCGACGGCAAGCGTCATGGCGGCGCGGACGCGCCAGTCGGAGAAGGTCTTGGTGTTCAGATAGATGTAATAGGTGCCGATGTAGGGGTTGATGAACATATCGCCGCTGGCCTTGAGGGACTCGTACTGGTCGGTGGGAAGGTTGTCGGCGAAGTCATACTGGCCGGACTGATAGGCGGCGAGAATGGAAGTCTCGCTGTCGTTCAGATACCAGGTGATGCTGTCGGGACCGATATTGGCATAATCGTAATACTTCTCGTTGGGGACCATCTTGAGATAGCTGTCGTGCACCCACTCGGACAGCACGAACGGGCCGTTGGAGACGAGATTGCCGGGGTTCGTCCACTCGTCGCCGTATTTCTCGACGATGTCCTGGCGGATGGGCATGAGGGCCGCGAAGCCGCACAGGCCGAGGAAGTACGGGCACTGCGCTTCAAGAGTGATGACCAGGGTCTTGTCGTCGGTGGCCTTGATGCCCAGTTCTTCCGGCTTGACCTTGCTGTTCTGGATGTCCTCGGCGTTCTTCACGATGCCGTTAAGAATGTAGCCGTAGTCGGAGGCAAGCGCAGGATCGACGATGCGCTTCCAGGAATACTCGAAGTCGCCGGCCTTGACAGGCTGGCCGTCGGACCAGTAGATGTCGTCGCGCAGATGGAACGTATAGGTGAGGCCGTCGCTGGAGACGTCGTAGCTCTTGGCCTGGCCGTACGTCATCTCGGTGTTGAACACCTTGGGGTCGCTCCCGGGGTTCTTGCCGGTGGAAGCGTATTTCATGAGGCCTTCAAACATGTGCATGGAATAGGTTGCGCTGTCCACTGTGTTCGCCTTGTTCGGGTCGATGGTCTCGGGTTCGGAGGCGATGCAGGCCGTGAGGTCCGAACCGGTGCTGGTACGGGTCGCAGTCGTGCCGCTGGCGGCAGAGCTGGAACCGGCAGCGGAACTGGACGCTGCGGAGCTGGAAGCTGTGCTGCTCGTGGTTCCGCTGGAGCCGCAGGCGGCAAGGCCCAGCAGCAGACAGGCGGCGAGCAAAACTGTGATGATCTTTTTCATTGCTTTCCTCCCAAATTAATATTCTACAAGGCTCCTTGGCCCTTGTATGCGGATGGAGCTCAGCCGTCGAGCTTATGGCAGGCGGCAAAATGCCCGGGCGCGTACTCCTTGAATTCCGGCACGCACTTGGAACATTTTTCCGTGGCGTAGGGGCAGCGGGTGTGGAACCTGCAGCCCGTCGGCGGATTCAGCGGGCTCGGAATGTCGCCCTCGAGCAGGATGCGGTGCCTGGCCCGGCTCTTTTCAGGATCCGGAAGCGGCACGGCCGAGAGCAGCGTCTGGGTGTACGGGTGCAGCGGGTGCTGGCACAGCTCGAAGCTCTCGCAAAGCTCCACCATGCAGCCCAGATACATGACGCCGATGCGGTTGGAGATATGGCGGACGACGGAGATGTCGTGGGCGATGAAGAGATACGTAAGGCCCATGTCCTTCTGCAGGTCCTCCAGCATATTGACGACCTGGGACTGAATGGACACGTCCAGCGCGGAGATCGGCTCGTCGCAGACGATGAACTCCGGCTCGACCGCCAGCGCCCGCGCGATGCCGATGCGCTGCTGCTGGCCGCCGGAAAACTCGTGCGGGAAACGGTTCGCGTGCTCGGTATTGAGGCCCACCTTGTCCAGAAGCTCGTTGATCCTGTCGCGGTACCCCTTCTTGGTCAGATCCGGGCGATGGATGCGCAGCGCCTCGCCAACGATCTCGCCCACGGTCATGCGCGGGTCCAGAGACGCGGAGGGGTCCTGGAAAATGATCTGCATCTTTCCGCGGTACGGAAGCATCCTGACGGCGATCTTTTTTTCGCTGTCGTAGATGGGCGTGCCGTCGTAAACGATCCGGCCGGAGGTCGGCTGATAAAGGCGCAGGATGGTGCGGCCCAGCGTGGTCTTTCCGCAGCCGGACTCGCCGACGATCCCCAGCGTTTCGCCGCGCTGAACGTCGAAGGACACGTCCTCGACGGCCTGGACGAACTGTTTTTTCATGCCCCCGGATTTGACGGGGAAATACTTGGTCAGGTGCTCGACCTGAAGCAGCGGACGGTCTTCAGCCATTGTCCTTCGCCTCCTCCTCTTTCTTCATTTCCTGAACATGGAGCCAGCAGGCGGAGGTGTGTCCGTTCTCGCCGACGTTCATCATCGGGGGACGCTTTCCCAGGCAGACCTTCATGCAGGAGGAACACCTGGGTCCGAAGCTGCAGCCCTTGGGCGGATTCAGCAGGTCCACGGGCGTCCCGTCGATGGGGATCAGCCGCTCGTGCTTCAGCTCGTCCACGCGGGGCATCGAACGAAGGAGGCCCTTCGTATACGGATGCTGCGGATGATAGAAAATGTCGTTCACGTCGCCCTGCTCCACGATGTGCCCGGCATACATGACGGACACGCGGTCGCACATTTCGGCGACGACGCCCAGGTTATGCGTGATGAAGACGATGGACATTCCGGTCTTTTTCTGGATGCTCTTCATAAGCTCCAGGATCTGGGCCTGGATCGTCACGTCCAGCGCGGTGGTGGGTTCGTCCGCGATCAGGAGCTTCGGGCTGCAGATGAGCGCCATGGCGATCATGGCGCGCTGACGCATGCCGCCGGAAAACTCGTGCGGATACTGGGTGATCCGCTTCTCCGCGTTGCTGATGCCCACGAGCGTCAGCATCTCGATGGCGCGGTCGCGCGCCTCCTTATGGGAGATCTCCTTGTTGTGGCAGGTCAGCGCCTCCTCCAGCTGATTTCCGATGGTATACACCGGGTTGAGGCAGGTCATGGGGTTCTGGAATATCATGCTGACCTTGTTCCCGCGGAACTGGCGCATCTGATCCTTGTCGTAGGAGAGGACGTTCTCCCCGTCAAAGGTGATGGAGCCGCCGACGACGCGGCCGGGATCCTGCAGGAGCCCGATGATGGAGTACGCCTCCACGCTCTTGCCGGAGCCGGATTCCCCGACGATCCCCATGACCTCGTTTTCATGCAGGCTGTACGAGATTCCGTCCACGGCCTTGACCTCGCCTGCCGGCGTAAAGAACGAAACCTTCAGATCCTTGATTTCAAGCAGCTTATTCTCTTCCATTTTCGTTCCTCCTCACTTCTTCAGACGCGGATCGAGCGCGTCGCGCAGGCCGTCGCCGATGAGGTTGAGCGACAGCACCAGGATCGTGAGGATGACGGCCGGGAAGAGCAGCCGGTAGGGATAAATGGTAATGGTGTCCAGCGCGTCGGAGCAGAGGGAGCCGAGGCTCGCCATCGGCGCCGAGACGCCGAGCCCGAGGAAGGACAGGAAGGATTCCAGGAAAATGGCGGACGGGATCTGCAGGCAGGTCGTGATGACGAGCTGCCCGACGCAGTTCGGCAGAAGGTGCCGCTTGATGATCCGCCGGTTCGGGACGCCCAGGGCGTTCGCCGCGGTGACGTACTCCTGCTGCTTGAGCTGGAGCACCTGGCCGCGGATGATCCTCGACATGCCGACCCAGTACAGGAGGGCGAAGGTGATGAAGATGCTCACGATCCCGACGCCCAGGTCGGAAAGCGTGCGCACGAACGCGTTCGTCGAAGAGAAGGTATCGAACCACTTCTGCAGCGGGTCCTTCAGGATGACCTGCAGTAGCAGGACGATCAGGACATCCGGGACGGAATAGATGATGTCCACGATGCGCATCATGATGAAGTCCGTAACACCGCCGGCAAGGCCGGCGACCGCGCCGTAGGTGGCGCCGATGATGAGCACGATGAGCGCGGCGATGATGCCGACGATCAGCGAGACGCGGCCGCCGTACATGCAGCGGGCCATGAGGTCACGCCCCACCGAATCCGTTCCGAAAACGTGGGGGAACACATAGGTTATTGCCTTGAGCTTCACGGCCCCCTCGGCGGGCGCCGACGTAGAGGCCAGCGCCTTTGCGTCGCTCTTCCCCGCCTTCAGCGCCTTGTCGGTCACGACCGTCAGCGGATCCTGCGCCGCGGTATTGAGGATGATGACGGAATCCGCCAGCGTGGAGTCGATGTGGAAAGCGTACGTGACGCGCTTGTACGTGATGTAGTAATCTCCGGCGGAAATGGAGGTCAGCGAGCCGGGGATGAGCGTGGTGGCATAGACGGCGTCGTTGTCCTTCAGGAGGCTGCGCACGCGCTGCTCCTGCTCCGAATACTGGAAGGGGCCGAGCTTGAGCTCGTCGCGGTACTGGTCGGAGTAGTTGTACGGAATGAGCGAGGGCCCGACGAAGGTGAAGAGGAGCATGAAGATGAACACATACAGCGCCACCATGGACACCTTGTTGGCGCGGAAGCGGCGATGGGCGTCTGCCCAGTAGGAAACGCTGCGGCGCATTTCCACCATGGACTTCTTTTCGTCCTTGGATGCGGGCTCGAAATCGGAATCGGACATCTCGTCCAGCTTGGGAACGAGCTCCGTGTTGAGCTGGAAAAGATTGAAATTCTTTTTGTTGATATCCACGTCGTCAATCCTCCGCTTTCATAAGGCTGATGCGCGGATCGATGACCTTGTAGACGACATCCACAACAAGATTCATGATGATGATGAGCGCGGCCAGCACGATTGTGGTGCCCATGATGATGGGATAGTCCCGGGCGAGGATGCTGGAAATGAAGTATTTGCCGAGACCCGGGATCCCGAAGGTCGTCTCGACCACGAAGCCGCCGGTAATGGTGCCCGCGGTCAGAGGGCCGAGATACGTCACGACCGGGATCAGGGAATTGCGCAGCGCGTGCTTGAAAATGATCTTGCCGGTCTTGAGGCCCTTTTCGCGGGCGGTGCGTATGTAGTCCTGGTTGATCGCGTCCAGCATGCTAGCGCGGGTCAGCTTGGCGATATAGCAGGAAGGATAAAACGCCAGCGCGATGACCGGCATGACGTAGGCCGAAGGCGTCGAAAGGCTCTGCGAGAGCACGGGCAGCCACTTGAGCTGCACGCCGAAAATGATGAGCAGCAGCGCCGCAACCACGAAGCCCGGCACGGCCACCCCGAACGTGGTGAACACGCGCAGGAAGCTGTCCACCCACTTTCCGCGGTTATACGCCGCCAGACATCCCAGCGGGATGCCGACGACCACCGCAAGAATAAGGGACCATACGCCGACCCTGATGGAGAGCGTAAACTTCCCCTGGCCGAAAATGATCTTCGATACGGCCGTGTCCTTCTGCATCTTCAGGGACACGCCCATATCGCCCTTGAAGTATCCGAAAAGATAGTTCTTGAGCTGGACGATCTTCGGTTTATCCAGCCCGTACTTCGCATTGGCGTTGGCGATTTGCTGAGGTGTGGATTTCTCGTTGAGGAACGGGCTCCCCGGCACGGCGTTCATCAGAAAGAAGGTGATGACGGCGACGAGCAGCATCGTCAGGATCGCGATAACGACTCTTTTCAGTGTGTAGCCCAGCATCTTTTTCTCCCCAGTGCGGCGTGATTCGTCACTTTACTGCAATAAACAGCGCCGATTTTTCATAGATTTTATCACGGATTGTTCACAATTACAATATTCATTTTGATATTCATCCGGTAATTTGAATCGCGCTTTTCGGCAAAATTCACCGGAGGCTCAGTCGGCATACCCGACTTTCCCGCAGATTTCAGGCGTGATCGCGTCTTTCCGTGCGGCAAAAACAGCCCGATTTGCAGCGAAAAGGTTCCCGCCCTGCGTATCGATGGAGACCACCAGCGGACCGAATTCACGCACTCTCAGGACCCACACCGCCTCCGGCATGCCCAGGTCCGCCCACTCGACGCCCTCGACCTCTTCCACGCAGCCGGCGGCCAGAACGGCGCAGCCGCCCGGAAAGACCGCGTGGACGGCCTTGAATTTCCGGCAGCCCTCCGCCGTCTTTTCGCCCATGCCGCCCTTGCCGATGATGAGCTTCACGCCCGTCTTTTCAATGAATTCCGCCTCGAACTCCTCCATGCGCATGCTGGTGGTCGGCCCGACGGAAACGACTTCGAACTTCCCCGGCTCACCGGCTTTCTCCCGCATGATGGGCCCCGCGTGAAAAACGGCGCCGCCGCGGACGTCCGCCGGCATGGGCCTTCCCTGCCCCACGACCCGCATGTGCACGTCGTCCCGCCCGGTGACGAGCCGGCCGGTGAGATAGATCACGTCGCCCGCGCGCAGCTCTTCCACGTCCGCGTCGCTGATCGGCGTCTGCAAAACCTTTTTGTTCATAGCACCGCCCCCCTGAAGGAGAGAATTTCATAACGCAGATCCGGACCGAACCGGATGCGCGAACGCCGGTGCGACCAGCAGGCCGTGGAGAGCCCGACCGCAAGCGTCGCCGTATGGCGCCCCGCCTGCTCGATATTCACGCCCATGACGGAGCGTTTCCCGGTCACCCCGCCCGGACCGATCCCCAGCCCGTTGAGCCCCGTTTCCAGCATTTCCTCCAGCTGCGCGGCGCGGGGATTCGGATTGCGGCTCCCCACCGGACGCAGCAGAGCCAGCTTGGAAAGCTTGGCGGCCACGTCCGCCGAGCCGCCGAAGCCCACGCCCACAAGGAGCGGCGGACAGGCGTTCACGCCCAGGGTGGCGATCCGGTCGAAAACGAATTCCACGGCGTTTTCGTAACCGCCGATGGGCGGGAGTACCTTCGCCGCGCCGGGCAGACTGCATCCGCCGCCGGCCATGTAAAGGCAGATCTCCGCCGAATCGCTCCCCGGCACCGGCTCCCACTCGATCCACGGGATGCGGGTGCCCACGTTGTTCCCCGTGTTCTTCTCGTCGAAGACCTCCACCACGTTGTGCCGGAGCGGCGCCGCCGCCGTCGCCAGCTTCACGGCCTGCACAAGGCAGTCCGAAAGCCCGTCCAGCAGCGGGAACCGGGTCCCCGCCCGCACATAGAACTGGAGCACGCCCGTATCCTGGCAGCAGGGGCGGCCCAGCTCGTCCGCAAGCCTGAGATTCTGATCCATGGCGTCGTAAAAGGCCTTCGCCATGGGCGAATCCTCTTCCGCCCGCATCTGCGCAAGCCGGTCCGCCACGTCGTCCGGAAGATGCTTCGCCGAATAGGCGATGAAGCGCGCCATCACATCCGTGAACTTCCCGTATTCTTCTTCCACCACCGGTCCCACTCCTTTGCGCCGGGTACGCCGCCCGAAAATTAAAGATATGCCTATTGTAGCCCCGCCGGTCCCAGGCGGTCAACCGGAAACCGCAGGAACCCCGACAAATTTTCGCCGGAAAGTATTGACAAATTAAAAACTACTGAATATAATCTAGTAGTAAGCGGTAATTCAAACGAACTTCTGCCGCCGCGAAGGAGGATCCAAGTGAACGCGCAGTACAAAAAGGGCGTCCTGGAGCTGTGCGTGCTGTCGCTGCTCAGCCGGCGCGACCGGTACGGGTACGAGATCTCCGAGTACCTCTCCGAGCGCATCGACGTGGCGGACGGCACCGTGTACCCGATCCTGAGAAAGCTGAAGGGCGACGGCCTCGTGGCCACGTACCTTCAGGAAGAGAGCGGCGGCCCGCCGCGGAAGTACTACTCCCTCACCCAGACGGGGCGGGAAAGCTTCAGGGCGGAACGTGCGGAGTATCTGGATTTCGCGAAAACCGTGGAATCCCTGCTGGAGGATGAGAAAAATGACGAAAAATGAATACCTTGCCAAACTGGCGGGCGAGCTGAAGAAAAGCGGCGTCTCCGATGCGGACGACATCGTAAGCGAATACGAACAGCACTTCGCCTTCAAGCTGGCGGACGGCTTCACCGAGGAAGAGATCGCCGCGAAGCTGGGCGCGCCGGAGGCCATCGCGGCCCAGTTCGAAAGCCTGGGCAGCCGCGGTTCCTCCGGCGGAGGAAAAGCCGGGCTGAAGATCCTCATGGGCTTCTGCGCCGTTTTCGAGGCAATGTTCTATCTTCTCTGCCTTGCCTGGTCCCTGGTGGTGGCGGCGTCCGCCGTCGCTTTTGCGGCGCTGGGCGTCTGCCTCGTCGGGCGTCTCAACATCGCCGGGCTGATCCCTTCCATGCCTTACGCCAGCGCGCTTATTCTCGGCGCGGCCTCCCTGGCGCTCTCCGTCTTTTTCGCCGCCGGGACGTACTACTTTTTCGCCTATACCCGGCAGTTCGTGAAGGTCAGCGTCCACTGGCACAGGCACGTTCTCTCCGGCGGCAGATATCCCTCCATCCCCTGGAATCCCCAGTTCTCCCCCCGCGCGCGGCGGACGCTCCGGGTGGCCGTCCACTGGTCCGTCACGGTCTTCGGCGCGTTGTTCGTGCTCGGCATGGCGCTCTCCATGATCCTCGCCGGAAGTCTCCCGTTCTGGCACGTCTGGGGCTGGTTCGTAAGATAACCTCCCGATCAGCCTGTTGCTCCGCCCGGGGATCTGTGCTAGAATGATGCGCGGATCCGAAGGGAGGAACGACCGATGCCCGACGGCTTTTCCGAGGACGGATATATTTCCGATCAGGATTATTTTTCCGCGTACCCATACCGCACCATGACCTCCGACATAAACGGCTGCGGCTGGATCGCGGCGTACAATTTCAGGCGCGCGCTGGGGCAGGCCGCCGGCTTCGACGAGGTCCGCCGCGAAATGGACGGGATGTTCGCCCTCCGGCTCCCCGGCCCCACCACCATGCGCGTCATGCTGCGCTATCTCCAAAAATACGTGCCGGAGTGCCGCTGCTCCAGGGGACGCGAAGCCGCGCTCGCGGCGGCCGCCCGGAGCCGCGCGGGCATCCTGCGCTACCGGGAGGAGAACGTCCCGCACTTTGTGACGTACATCAGCCTGGGCGGCGGACGCTGCCGCTTCCTCAACGTCGCAGACGGCCTTGAGGACTTCGTCCAGCCGCTGGCGGACTTCGTCCGCGGGCACTGCGCCGGCAGCACCCTTCTGGCGATCACCGCGGAATGAGCGCGTTCCCGCAGGGACGGGCGGCGGCGCTCCCCCGCTCTTCGCAGCCAAGCCGGAAAAAACGTCCCGCCCCCGGGGGCGGGCGTCAAAAAAACAGTGAAGTACCCGCCTTGCGATGCAGGCGGGTACTTCGCTGCAAACGGGCACCTTCCCCAGAGTCTCTGCACGGCGCCCCGGGGTTCCGCCTTCTGCCCGCGTTATTCGCGGTGCAGATACATTCCCGGCGCAAGGCCCAGCTCCGCGCCTTTCCGTATCCTCAGGGCCACCCTGCAGTCCGCCGCCTGCACCGCGGGCTTCCCGTCCGCCTTTTCGACAGCGGAGACGATAACGCATCCGCGTTTCTCCGACGGGTCGTCCCCGCCGGCGGTGAAGGCGGAATTTCCTCTTACGATCAGCCCGTGCGCAAAGCCCACGGCCACGATATCCGCGCTGCCCTTCAGCGGGAAAACGTCCTCGATCTGCATGGAAAAGGACGGGCTCCGTGCCCCCCGCCCGTTCGCAAAGCTGCCGCTGCAAATCTGCTCGTACCCGTATTCGATCTCCAGCTCCGGATATCCCTTCTTCAGGCATTTTGCAAATTGCCGGGGCACCCTGGTCACGGCGAGGAAATAGACCGCAGCCAGGATCGGGATCTCCACCAAAAGCGTAAACCCAAACGCTCCCATTTCCACCGCCATATTCCCCCTGCGCGCCGCGGGAGCAAAGAGCGTCAAGACCGCCATCAGGATCGTCAGCACCAGCAGGCCGACGGCGACGCGGCCGAACGTGCGCTTTCTGAGCAGATACTTTTCATTGACCGAAACGGCCAGCCTGTCGATCGTCTCCCGCGAAAGTTCTCTTGCGCACAGCTTTCTGCGGTATTCTTCCGGTAGGTTTTCCAGATAGATCGTCGCCATCAGCACAAACCCTTCTTCTGCTTTTCCGCACAAAATGCGCTGCCGCTCCGGTCCGCCGGAGGAGCTTCGCAGCGTTCAGGCGCGCTTCCCCTCCGGATATCAGTCCGAAGCGCGCGCAGCAATCAGCCAGATGATTCTACCACCGATTAGCCGCTCTTTCAACTTTTCCTCCCGCGATGCCGGTTCGATGCCGGTTCGTGCGGGAAGCGATGCGCCGGGGCGCTACTCTTGGCGCCGAAAGGACCGGTGGAAAGAAAATGTGGCAAATCGTCACGCCCGAAATGCTTCCTGCGTATGAAGCGTTTGTGGAAAGCAGCCCGAGGGGCCATTTCATGCAGAGCTCGCTCTGGGCGAAGCAGAAGCCGGAATGGCGGTGGCGCGCCGTCGTCTCGACGGACGGGGCCGGAGGCATCCGCGGTTCGCTGGCGCTGCTGATCCGCCGGGTACCCGGCACGCCGTTCACCCTGATGTACGGCTGCCGTGGGCCCGTATGCAGCCCGGCCGACGCGCAGGCGCTTCGCGACCTGACGGACGGCGCACGGGCGCTGGCCCGGCAGTACCGGAGCTGCTGCGTGAAGCTGGACCCGGACGTCCCGTCCTCCGACACGGCGTTCGCAGACGCGCTCAGCGCGCTGGGCTTCCGCGCCGCGGACACGGGAAAGGACTTCGGCGGCTTCCAGCCGAGATACGTGTTCCGCCTGGAGCTCGAGGGAAAAACGGAGGACGGGCTTCTGGCCTCGTTCCATGCCAAGACCCGCTACAACATCCGTCTGGCCGCCCGGCGCGGCGTGGAGGTGCGCATCTGCGGCGAAGAGGCCGCGGACGAATTTTCCCGCCTCATGGAGATCACCGGCCGGAGGGACGGCTTCCTCGTCCGGAACGCGGACTATTTCCGGCTGCTCCTGAAAAACTTCGGCCCGGGCGCCCGGCTGTACATGGCGTACCATCAGGGAAAGGCCATCGCCGGTACGCTCGCGGTCCGCTACGGCGACAAGGTCTGGTATCTTTACGGCGCATCGTCGGACGAGAACAGGGAGCTCATGCCGAATTACCTGCTCCAGTGGTCCATGATCTGCTGGGCCGTGGAATCCGGCTGCCGGATCTACGATTTCCGGGGCGTGTCCGGCGACCTCTCGCCGGAAAACCCGCTTTATGGGCTCTACAAGTTCAAAAAAGGCTTCGGCGGGGATTTTACGGAATTCGTGGGCGAGCAGGATCTGGTGCTGTGCCGCCCGGCGTACGAATTCGCGCGGGCGGGGATCCGTCTTGCGCGGGGCGTGCGCGGGCCGCTGCGCGGGCTGGGAGGCGGACTTCGTGAACGCCTACATCGTTGAACGGAGCGCCGTGGAGCACAACGCCGACGCGGTGCTCCGCGCGGCGGGGAGCGCGGCGGTCTGGGCGGTCCTCAAGGGGAACGGCTACGGCCTCGGCCTCATCCCCATGGCGGCGCTCTGCTTCGGCCGGGGCGTCCGGCGCTTCGCCGTGACCGACCCCGCCGAGGCGCAGGCGCTGCGGGCCGGATTTCCCGGCGCGCAGATCCTGATGCTCCGTCCGCTCTCCGACCGGCGGGAAGCGGAAGCGCTCTGCGCCCTGAACGTGACCTTCACGGTCGGCAGCGCCGACAGCGCCGCGCTGCTGCGCGTTCTGGCGCAGGAGCGGCGTCTTCGCCTCTCCGTCCACATCAAGCTGGACACCGGCATGGGCCGCTACGGGTTTCTCCCGGACGAGCTTGCGGACATCGAGGCGCTCTTCCGGTTCCGGGACAGGCTCGACATCCGGGGAATCTACACCCATTTTTATGCGCCGCTCTCCCCCGCCGCCGCCGGACGTCAGTTTCGCAGATTCACGGACGTCTGCCGCCGGCTCGCCGCGGACGGCTTCGATCCCGGCGAAAGGCACTGCTGCGGCACGACGGCGCTCTTCAGATATCCCGAAATGCGGCTTGACGGGGTGCGCGTCGGCTCCGGCTTTCTGGGGCGCGCGGCCTTCGGCGGGAGCGGGCTCACGCCCGTCGGGTATGCCGAAACGTGCGTCGCCAGCGTTCGGGAGCTTCCGAAGGGCTCCACCCTGGGTTACGGCGGAAGCGTGCGGCTGCGCCGGGACACGCGGGTCGCGGTGCTGCCCGTCGGCTATTACCACGGCTTCGGCGCCCGGCGCGCCCCGGACGATTCCGTTCCGGCGCAACGTCTTCGGGAGGGCGCAAAGCTCCTTTTCGGGCTCTCCCGGGAACGCGCCGCCTCCGGCGTGAGCATCGGCGGCGTCTCCCTCCCCGTCCTCGGCCTCCCCGGCATGACCCACACCTGCGCGGACGCGACCGGCTTCGTCTGCGCGCCCGGCGACCGGGCCCGCATGGAGATCAATCCTCTGATGCTCAAAGGGATGGACATCGTCTACCGATAAGCTCCCCTCCCCGTTCTGCGCCTCGGGTCCCGCCGCAGGCGTCCGCAGAGCCGGAAAGCTCCCGTCTGCGCAAAGCAGGCGGGAGCTTTCCTCACAATGCACTTATTTCATCGGCGACCGCATCCGCTGTTTTTCCGTCGGTACCAATTTTGATGCTGCTGAGCGTTCGGTAAAGAGGTATTCTTGCAATGCTCCTGTCCAGCACATCGATCTCTCGTACGCCGCTTCTGACATCGGCCGTGATCCTGTCTGTGAGGGTCTTCTCCGAAGCGATCAGCGAAATCACTTTTACCTCGCACTCCGCGGCATCGGTCCGCTCAAGGATCGCGTCGATGATGCTCTGCCGATGCATGACCCAGCAGAAAATGATGTTGTCATAGGCGGAACAGTGAATGAAGCTGTTCAGCAGGTAACAGATGTTTCCCATCACCATGTCTTTGGTTTCGTCGGTCACCTGAAAAGGGCTTGCGTCCCAGCACCAATCGCCGTCAAGAAATACCGAGTTGGGCAGCCGGGCTTTCAGGCGCTGGGCGACTGCGGTTTTTCCAACGCCCATCGTACCGCCGATCAAGTACAGTTTTTTCAGGCTTCTCACCTCCGCGAGCTCCGTTTACGGCGCTCCCGCGCGGGTTCCGGCGGCCGTCTTTTTCGCGGGGCGGCTCACTCCAGCCCGATGACGGAACGGACGCCGTAGTACGCCGCGATGCTGGAGTTCGGCCAGCTCGAGGCGTCCTGCGTATCCAGATACTTCAGGCCGTACACCGCGCTGTACTTGGTCTGCGGGTAGACCATGGGTACGGACACGTCCGCCGTCCCCCGGGCCTTGCTGTCCAGGATGGCGCTTTCGTTGGCGCGCACGCTCAGGTGCGTCGTATAGATGTCGTTCAGGCCGATGCAGCCCCAGTAGGCCGTCAGAAGCAGTGTGACCGCGATGCAGCACGCGACGCACGCCTTGTATTTCGTGCGGGAGAGGTCGGTGAGCAGAATCATGTCCGCCAGGACCAGCAGCACACAGGGGAAAAAGGCGCTGCGCTCGGGATAATAGCTGGCGGCGACCATCATGAAGTTGGCAAAGAACGCGCCGGCGGCCATCACGCCCGCGACGATCCGGATCTCCTTTTTGGTTTTCGCCGTGCAGGCGAGGACAAAAAGGATCACAAAGAGCGCGATCAGGGGCCAGAACTCCCGGAGCATTTCCAGCGCGGAAATGAAGTTCCTGCGGTAAGCGCCCAGGCTCATGGCCGAAGCCTTGTTCTTCCATTCCGCCGGAGAGGACATCATCAGCGCATAGCCCGCCAGCGCGGCGACAAAGGCGCCGATCTTTTCGAAGCCGGGACGCTGATGCCTGTAAAAGCGGATCAGGCACAGGAAAACGAACACCACGAAAATGGCGGCGGCGGAGGCGTTCTCCCCATACCACCCGGCGAGCAGCCCGAAAACGATGAAGAGGATCTTCAGCGCCGTACTCTTCATCTGCCGCCCCGTCAGAAATTCATCGGCATAGGGAAGGAAGAAGGCCAGCTCAGCGACCGCGCACCACAGGTAGTTGCAGGATCCGTCCAGCCAGAGATTGACCTCGCCGAAGGCGGGCTCGAAGATCCAGATGAGTCCCGCCGCCGTGCACAGAAGCAGGGCGTTTACGTTTTTCCCGCCGGCAGCGATCCGGCAGATGAGCCAGACCTGCAGGACGAAAAGGGCTGAATTCACGATCTTGAAGACCGGCATCGGCAGGAGCAGCGAGAGCTGAACGAAAAAGTGCGCCACAAGGCGGCCGTTCATGCTCTTGGCGTGGGCCAGCATGGACGGAAAGATGGCGAACACGCTGGTGATCCGCGATCCGTCGGCAAAGCTGTGGTAATACAGGAAGTCGTCCACGCACAGATCCGTCAGCAGGTTGCAGACGAGCATCCCCAGAAACAGCACGGCGCAGGCCAGATAAAGATATGTTCTGGATCGATTTTTTTCGGCCATAGCAGCAGCTCCAATCCAAAAAAGTTCAAAATCCATGCCATTGTATCAGATGAAAAAGCGAATTGCAACCCGGCCCGGGAACGGCGGGGCGTAAAAAAGCAGGGCACCCGGAACGGGTACCCTGCTTCCCTTGGTGGAGACGGACGGGATCGAACCGTTGACCTCCTGCATGCCATGCAGGCGCTCTCCCAGCTGAGCTACGCCCCCATATTCACTTCCGCTCTCTCGTGAGCAAATGCAATATTAACATAAACGCCGGGGCTTGTCAAGAAAAAATCGGCGCTCTTCCCCTCAAATCGCAGCTTGACAAATCGGCCTCGTCAGCGTATAGTATCTAGAAAATACAGTTCAGATGCGTTGACGGAGCAGTGACCGTCCGTTCTGCGTCCCAGAGAGCCGGCCCCGGGCTGTAAGGCCGGCACGCGGAAGACGATCTTCTCTCTCCCGAGCATGATCCCGGAAATCGCTGGAAAGTATGGGATCCCGGCAGGCCCCGTTATCATGGCCGAAGGCTTGAATGAGCCTTGCGAGCGGCCGCCTTCGGGCGGCAATCAGGGTGGTACCGCGGCAATGATCGTCCCTGGGTCTTTTGACCCGGGGACTTTTTTTATTTTCTGCAAGGAGAAAAAAGATGAAGCTTGCGTTTTCAACGGTCGGCTGTCCCGATTTTTACTGGGACGACGTCTATACCATGGCGAAGGACTTCGGCTACGACGGCATCGAGATCCGCGGCCTCGGCGCCGATATCCACGCCATCAAGGGCAACCCCTTCGGGGAGGACAGGCTGGAGCACACCATCGCGCAGCTGCGTTCCATGCGCCTGCAGATCTCCTGTCTGGCGTCCGGCTGCATCCTCAAATGGGCCGGCAGTGCCGAGAACAACCACCGGAAGATCTGCGAATACATCGATCTTGCCGCCCAGCTGGGCACGCCGTATATCCGCCTTCTGGGCGACGACCGCATCTATCCCGAGAGCGAGGTGGACGACGAGATCGTCATCGCTGCGCTGCGCCGCCTTGCGCCCGTCGCCGAGGAAAAGGGCGTGACCCTGCTTCTTGAGACTTACGGCGCATACTGCGACAGCGCGCGGCTGGCCAGGGTCCTTTCCGAGGTCGCCAGCGACTCCGTCGCCGCGCTGTGGGACATGAACCACACCTACCGCGTGGCAAAGGAAGCGCCGGAGACCACGGTCCAGAATCTGGGCGCCTACATCAGCTACGTCCACATCAAGGACACCGTCATGGAAAACGGCGAGATGCGCTACCGCTTCACCGGCGACGGCGACCTTCCCATACCGGATTTCATGCGCGCGCTCCGCTCCATCAACTTCGAGGGATACCTCTGCTTCGAGTGGATGGAGAGCGCCGGTTCCCGGCTCGCCGATCCCGGCATCGTGTTCCCGCACTTCCGCGAATACATCAGTCAGTTCCTGGACGGGAACGACACCCGCGCGCCGCTCTTCAAGAACCGCGCCGGCACCGGCCAGTTCCCCTGGGAAAAGGACAAGCTCATCGACCTAACCTTCCCCCAGGTGCTCGACCGCATCTGCGAGGAATTTCCGGATCAGTACGCCTTCCGCTATACCACGCTGGACTATACCCGCACGTACCCCCAGTTCCGCGACGACGTGGACCGCTTCGCCCGCGCTCTCATCGGGATGGGCGTGCGCCAGGGCACCCACGTCGCCATCTGGGCCACGAACGTCCCGGCCTGGTACATCACCTTCTGGGCCGCGGTGAAGATCGGCGCGGTCCTCGTCACGGTGAACACCGCCTACAAGATCCACGAGGCGGAATACCTGCTTCGTCAGTCCGATACCCACACGCTGGTCCTGGTGGACGGCTACAAGGATTCCGATTACATCGGCATCGTCAACGAGCTTTGTCCGGAGCTTGCCTCGCGGGAGCCGGGCCACCCGCTCCACGCCAAGCGTCTCCCCTTCCTGCGCAACGTGGTGACCGTGGAATCGCGGCATCCCGGCTGCCTCACCTGGGACGACTGCGGCGCCATCGCGGAAACGGTCCCCGCCGAGGAGGTCTACCGCCGCATGAACGCCATCGGGAAAAACGACGTGTGCAACATGCAGTACACCTCCGGCACCACCGGCTTTCCCAAGGGCGTCATGCTGACCCACTACAACGTGGTCAACAACGGCAAGTGCATCGGCGACTGCATGGATCTTTCCACCGCGGACAGAATGATGATCCAGGTGCCCATGTTCCACTGCTTCGGCATGGTGCTCGCCATGACGGCCTGCATGACCCACGGCTGCACCATGTGCCCCATCCCCGCCTTCTCGCCCACGAAGGGGCTGGCCTGCATCAACCAGGAAAAGATCACCTGCTTCCACGGCGTCCCCACCATGTTCATCGCCATGCTGGAGCACAAGGACTTCCCGACGACGGATTTTTCCCATATGCGCACCGGCATCATGGCCGGCTCCCCCTGCCCGGTCAAGGTCATGAAGGACGTGGTCACGAAGATGAACATGACCGAGATCACCATCGTCTACGGCCAGACGGAGGCCTCCCCCGGCTGCACCCAGAGCCGCGTGGACGACGATCTGGAGCGCCGCGTCAACACCGTCGGCACGCCGCTCCCCGGCGTGGAGTGCCGCATTGCGGACCCCTCCACCGGCCAAACGGTTCCGGACGGGACGATCGGCGAATTCTGCGCCCGGGGCTACAACGTCATGAAGGGCTATTACAAGATGCCCGCGGCCACCGCGGCGGTCATCGACCAGGACGGCTGGCTCCATACCGGCGATCTGGCGCTGCGCGACAACCGGGGCTACTTCAAGATCACCGGCCGCCTCAAGGACATGATCATCCGCGGCGGCGAAAACATCTACCCCAAGGAGATCGAGGAGTTCATCTACACGAATCCCAAGGTGAAGGACGTGCAGGTCATCGGGGTCCCCGACGAGCAGTACGGCGAGGAGATCATGGCCTACGTCATCCTCAGGGAGAACGAGCACATGAACGCCAACGACCTCAAGGACTATGTCCGCAGCCACATGGCGAAGCACAAGGTGCCCCGCTACGTCACCTTCGTCAACGAATTCCCCATGAACGCCGCGGGCAAGATCCTCAAGTACAAGATGCGCGAGATGGCCATCGAGAACCTGGGCCTTCAGGACGCGAACTCCATCGAGACGGCCTGAGCCGTCCCGGCGCGGCCGGGCTCCCGGCGGGCGCGGCATGAACAGGCAATACGGCACAGGCGGACGAAAGGATTTTTCGTCCGCCTGTGCTGTATATTTCCAGCGCTCCTGCGAAGAATAACGACAAACTGATTTATGGAGGTCGATCCCTTGAAACATGGCAAGAGTCCCGCCGCCCGGCTGGCCGCCGCCGCGCTGACGCTTCTGACGGCGGCCTGTCTTCTGACCGCCGCCTTCTCCGCCCGGGCCGCAGGGGTGGCCGTCACCGTGGTGAGTCTGAATTCCGCGCCCGTCGCGGAGAACATCGAGTGCACGACTTATCGCGGAGTCTCCGTTTCCGGCAGCTTCAAAGCCGTCGATCCGGAGGGCGACGAGCTGACCTTCTCCGTGTCCGCAGATCCGAAGAAGGGCTCCGTCGCCGTCGACGGCGGCTCCTTCGTCTATACCCCCGCGGACGGCAGCCGCGGAAAAGACAGCTTCACCTACGTGGCTGTCGACTCCGTGGGCAATTCCTCCGAAAAGGCGACCGTCACCGTCGCCATCAAAAAGCAGTCCACCAAGGTCACCTACTCCGATCTTCGGGGCAGCGGCATCCAGTACGCCGCCACGGCGCTGGCGGAAAAGGGCGTCTTCTCCGGCGAAAAGGTCGGGGACGCCTGGCTCTTCCGCCCGGCGGAAGCCGTGAGCCGCGGAGAGTTCCTGGCAATGTGCATGGAGCTGTGCGGCGCCAGACTCAGGGAGGGCGTGACCCGGACCGGCTTCTATGACGACGGCGAGATCCCCGCGTGGGAAAAGCCCTACGTGGCGACGGCGCTCATGGACAAGCTCATCAGCGGCACCACCAACGGCGAGGGCCGCGCGGTCTTCGCCGCGTCCGACCCGGTCACCTTTGCCGAGGCAACCGTCATGCTGGACAACGCGCTGGAGATCACCGACGTCTCCGTTCCGGACGACGGCGGAGCCTGCCCCGCCTGGGCAAGCCAGGCCGTAACGAATCTTTCCTCCTGCGGAGTCGTCACAGCCGGCAGCGGAGGCGTCTCCGCGCCGATGACCCGGGCGGACGCCGCGGGGATGCTTCTCGGCGCGGTTTCCGTGCTGGAAGCGCGGGGCGGCGCAAAAACGCTGAGCTGGAACAAATAAGGGAACAAAACGATCCGATTCGCCCGGCCGGGAGCTTACGGCTCCCCGGCCGGGCGAACCTCTGCGCGCCCGCGTCTTGACACGGCCCGGCGGCACTGCTAGAATCGTTGGCGGCAGGGCCGGCGCGGTCAGCGGCGGCGGAAAGGCGGAATCGCATGAACGATTTTCAGGAAAACTGTGCCTGGATCCGCAGCGACGAAAATCCCGTGATCAGGCCGGAAGAAGGCGGCCCCTTCGGCGAAGGCGTTTGCATGAACCCGCAGGTCGTCCCCTTCGGCGGCACGAACTATATCTTCTACGCCTCCATCAAGCCGGACGGCGGCCGCACCATTTTTCTCTGCACCGCCCCGTCCGATCGTCCCCTTGAGACGACGCCCCGCGGCCCGATCCTCGAAAACGGGCCGGAGGGCTCCTTCGACCACGCGTGGTGCGTGCTCCCGTGCGTGGTCAGCGCCGGCGGCGGTCTGTGGTATCTTTATTACACCGGAAACCGCGGCTTCGGAGAGGGGCTCTCCCGCTTTGCGGGAATCGGGCTTGCCGTCTCGCGGGACCTGATCCACTGGCGCAAGTACGGCGACGGCCCCGTTTTCCGCCCGGCCGATTTCGGCAGCATCGGCATGGCCTCCGTCTCGGCCGTGCGCGAACCCGGCGGCGGAGGCTTCCGTCTCTATTTCACGACCTTTCCCACATGCGGCAGCAACGTGTTCCTCGATCAGCAAAAACGCCTTTGCTACGCGGTCTCCGGCGACGGGCTCAGCTGGACGTACAAGGGGATCATCATGGAGCGCGATCCGGGCCGCGAATACGAAAACATCGCCGTCACCGGCGGATGCGTGCTGTACGAGGACGGGCTGTGGCGGATGTGGTACAACGCCATCGGCACGCGCTGGGGCTTTTACAGCATATGCTACGCCGAATCCGAGGACGGCTGCAGCTGGTACCGCGGCTCCGTTCCCTTCGACAACATGCACATCGGTCCCGCAGGCCTCCGCAGGCTCGACTGCAGCTGCGAGGATCCCTCCTGGGAGTGCCAGATGACCGAATACCCCAGCGTCATCCGGGAAAACGGGCATCTGCGCATGTTCTATTCCGGCAACTCCTACGGCCGGACCGGCATCGGCACCGCCGTCTCCGCCGCCCTGCGGGCGGCGCCCGCCGGGGATCCCGCCGGCGGCGCCGTCCGGATATGGAGCTTTGCGGAGCGGGGCGCCAGCGCAGGCCGGCTCCTGAACGAGGTCAGCGCAGACTGCAGCCCGCTCAGCGTCTCGGGCTGCTGGACCGGCGGCGACCACAACGGGGATTTCTGGATCGAGGAGGAGCTGTCCCTGGACGGCGCAGCGCCTGCGCTTCGCTGCCGCGTCGTGGCGATTCACCGCCAGGATCTGATCTCCCTCGAATGCGCCGTGGAAAACCGGAGCGGCTCCGCTCTGCGCGGCATCTCCGTCTCCGCCGCTCTCGGAAGCGGCGCGCCCGCCCGCGTCTTCTGGGAAAACTCCGACGGTTCCGGCTTCGCCGTTCCGGAGCTCCCGGCCGGCGCGACCGTCAACGTGCACGGCGGCATATCGCCGGAATGATTCGTCTGCGCAGGACGAAAAAGTACATAAAAAAAGCGGCGCACCTGCGTGCGCCGCTTTTCATGCCGCTTGTTCACTTGAGGCCGTACTTTTTGTTGAACTTATCGACGCGTCCGCTGGTATCGACCAGCTTCTGCTTGCCGGTATAAAAGGGGTGACACTTCGAGCAGATCTCGACCTTAATGTCCTTCTTCGTGCTGCCGGTCTCGAACACTTCGCCGCAGGCGCAGCGAACGGTCGTCCTCTCGTAATGAGGATGGATCCCTTCCTTCATCAAATTCACCTCTTTCTGAATTGCTTTTTCGCATAATCGCGCGAGAAGTATTTTAACATACGGTTTTCAAAAATGCAACTGTTATTTCAAATTTGCTGCGCTTCAGAGCCGCACCTCGCAGCCGGCGGACAAAAAGTACAGGATCTTTGCCGAAACGGGCTTTCCCGTCATGCGCCGCATCGCCAGCGCGTAGGCGTCGAGCTGGCCGCGGTAGCGCTCTGCGCGCTCCGCCGCCTCCTCCCCGTCCACCGAATCCGTCTTGAAATCGATCACCGTGAGGGCCCCGTCCTTTTCCGCGCAGCAGTCCACGACGCCCTGGAGCAGGATCTTCTCCCCCGCCGTCATGCCCGGAAGCTCGCCGGAATCGACCAGCAGCGAAAACTTGAGCTCCCGCCGGACCCGGTCCGCCGCAAGCACCAGCCGCCCGGCCTCCGAACCGAAAAACCGGGAGATGACCTGGGGCCTCACGGCGTCGGCCTGCTCCGGCGCGATGGTCCCCAGGAGCTTCAGCCGCGCGATCTCCCCGGCGGCGCCCTCCGGGGTCAGACACTTCGCGTAATCCGCGTACTGCATCACAAGGTGCGCGGCCACGCCGCGCTCAGCCGCCGTGAGCGCCCTGCGCCCCTCGAGAAACGCCGGCCGCCGCGGCGGACGCTCGGCACGCCGCACGATGGTCTGGGCGTCCTCCGACGCCTCCGCATCCGCAAAGCCGCCCTTGATTTCGGTCGCCGTCACCTTCGACGGGATGCGCGGCGCCTCCGGATGGGGATAGCGCCACGCCAGCTTCTCCCGCAGCGCCTCAGCCAGCGCCGGGTCGGCGGACGTCCGTGCCTCCGGAGCCTGGCCGGCGGGCGCGGCCGCTTCCGCGCCGGACGCCGGCAGGAGCCGGATGAGCCAGGGAGCGCCCTCCCCCTCCGCCGGCGGGCAGCCCGCTCCGTCCCGGAGCGCCCGGGCGTCGGAACGGCGGAGCGCCGGCATCAGCAGCCAGTCCGCCGCGCTCCGCGCGCCGCGGAGCACCTGGGGCGGCACGGGCAGCGGCGAGCCGGAGAGCTTCTCCAGCTCTTTATCCGCATCCGCGTAAGACGCCACGAGAACCAGCTTTTCCCGCGCCCTGGTCATGGCCACGTACAGCACCCGCAGCTCCTCCGCCATGCTCTCCGAAAGGATCCGCTCCCGCACCGCCCGGCGCGCCAGCGTCGGGTACTCGATGCGCCGCACGGCGTCGATGCGCTTCGGGCCGACGCCCAGCTCGGGATGGATGAGCAGCGGCTTTTTGGAATCGTCCGTATTGAACCGCTTGGCAAGGTCCGCAAGGACGACGATGGGAAATTCCAGCCCTTTCGACTTGTGCATGCTCATGATGGAAACGGCGTTCTCCGCCTTCGGCGGCGCGTCGCTCACAGGCGCCTCGCCCCGTTCCATGAGTCCGCGCAGGTAGGCGACGAAGCCGAAAAGCCCCTTGTAGCCCGTGCTCTCGAAATCCCGGGCGCAGTCGAAGAGCTGCATCAGGCCGGCGCGGCGGCGTTCTCCCCCGGGCATCGCGCCGACGACGGCAAAGAGCCCCGTCCGGCCGTAAAGATACCACAGAAACTCGTCCGCGGTCATGTCCGGCGCGGCGGATCGCAGCGCGGCGAGCTCCGCAAGGAAGCCGCGGCACTTTTCGTCGGTCTCGGCCCGCTTCACCAGCGCCGTATAGAAGTCCCCCTCCCGGCACGCGGCGCGGATCCCGGCCAGCTCGTCCGCCGTGAAGCCGTAGACCGGGCTGCGCAGCGCCGAAATGAGCGGCACGTCCTGCCGGGGATTGTCCGCGATGGTGAGCAGCGACACGGCGACGGCGATCTCCGGCCGGGCGAAGAAATCCGCGCCCGCGTCCAGCGCCGTCGGGATGCCCAGCGCGTTCAGCGCCGCCGCGTACCGCTGCGCCTTTCCGGAAACGGAGCGCAGGAGGATCGCCGCGTCCCCCCACCGGGCCGGACGAAGCCCGCCGGCGCCGTCGGAGACCTGCATTCCCAAAACCAGCTCCCGGATCCGCCCTGCGACGAAAGCAGCCTCCGCGTCCGCCTTGTCCGGCGCGTCCTCTCCGGCGGAGGCCGCGTCGAGCACGTCGAGCTCTGCGGCCGGCTCCCCGTTTTCCGGATAGTCCGCCCCGGGCAGGAGCGACTCCCGCGCCGTATAGTCCAGTTCGCCGAATTCCTCCGACATCACGTTGCGGAACACGAAATTCACCGCGTCCAGGACGCCCGTCCTGGAACGGAAGTTCCTGGAGAGCACGATTTTCCGTCCCTCGCCGGGCGCAGCCTCCGCCGCGTCCGGGAACGCGGCGTATTTGCGCAGGAAAATGGTCGGGTCGGCGAGCCGGAAACGGTAGATCGACTGCTTCACGTCGCCCACCATGAAAACGTTGGCGCCGCCTCTGGATACGGCGCCGAGGATCAGCTCCTGGATCGCGTTCACGTCCTGATACTCGTCCACGAGGATCCCGGCAAACCTGCCGGAGATCTC
>Ga0268360_1000843_pt1 | contig 40617 bp, 33 predicted proteins | sample BioMet11_FD_192465 | JGI IMG/M metagenome (GOLD analysis project Ga0268360, IMG submission 192465) | Sewage microbial communities from Oakland, California, United States - Biofuel 11 (Illumina Assembly) | ecosystem: Engineered > Wastewater > Sewage > Unclassified | place: USA: California... | reverse complement strand
TACCTCATAGTGATTGTGAAGCTGGAAAATCAGAGGCAATTTGGTGAAATTTATGAATACTGTCAATTGATTTTTGACAAAAAATTGAAGCCTCTCACTAAATTTAATTTATACTGTCAAACTAAGGATAGAACCAAGAAAACAGTATGTTGCGGATAAGTTAGTTGAGTTAGTTAATAAACATCTTTCTGATAAAATCCCTGTTTTTGTGACTCAGTACCAAAATATAGTGATGAATGTAAAGTTCAAAATCATTAGATTTTGTAATTGGTCACAATCCTTGTGATACAATTTAAGAATGGAAGTCTTTAGATGTCGAATATTGATTTTAATGATAACCGGATTCTTCTTGCGAATTCATACTTTCAATCAAAAAACGCAAAAATTACTAGATTTTGGAACAGAGTCGTTTTTGTCACAGATGGGTTGAACTTTTATATAGAAGCTCTTTTGAAACAATATGGAGATTTGAAAGAGTTTCCCATAAGTGGGAAAATAGGAAGACTAAGGAAACCAAAAATCGTTCTCTCTGATGATTTGAATTATGCACAGGTAGTCAAAACAAGAATAAATGGGATACTTAAGAAAGTAGAGAAAAATATAATTTTTGGAAAAGACATTGAACAAAGCGAAATCTCAACAACTTTACTTGAAAGACAAAACCTGACTTTTAGGCAAGATAACAACAGAGTTTCAAGAAAAACAATAGGGTTTTCAAAAGTGAAAGAATGGTTAGAGCATCAAATGGGTTATATTGCACGCATTTTAACTTCTGTAGAGGTCATGGAGCCTACATTCGGCAGCAAGTACATCCTAACATTTAAATATCCTTAATTGTTATTTTTTGTAGGTTCAGTTATAAATCAGTATCATGCAGACTGCATATCTAATTTCATTTGTCATTTTTCCCATTTAATATAAATATATATTAATTATGTTATGGTTAACATTTAGTAATTTCTGATTTAAATTAAATTCTAAAAGTTTCAAAAAAAACGATATCAATAGAAAAATTAAATGGATTTTTATGTCGACCTGCCGAATGTGGGATGGAGGATTAAGGTACAAGGATGAAAGAGGAGTGGAATGTAAAAATACATCTGCAAGAGAGGCAGGAATTGTGGACTCAATATGGACTTTAAAGGAACTGCTGACATTCAGGTGTTTTAAAACATCAATCGGATAAAGATGGATCATCAAGAGATTGATGAAATAGAAAAGAAGTTAAACTTGAACTTATCCCCTAAATGAGCAGAGTTAAGGTTAAAATAGTTTAGTAGTCCTTTTAGAAAAGTTGCAATAAGGAGGTATATCATGAAATTAGATTTCAAAGACCTTGCTCTCAGGTTCGTCTTCGGGGGAACTGCTGTTGCTGCCTGTTATATCATGCTGCAGATAATCCCTTCAAAATCTTTTGCAGGAGTATTTGCCGCTTTTCCAGCTGTTATGGTAGCTGCCGTGATAATGGCAGGACATTTTGGAAGTTCTGAGCAAGCTTCTGACATTGCCCTTGGAGCTAGCGCAGGGATGATAGGTTGCACTATATGTGTGCTCACTGCTACTCTCTGTATGGATTACCTTAACAGGTGGGGTCTTTCAATTATTATTGCTCTTTTAATCTGGTTTTTCAGCTCATATTTATCGACCAGGCTAATCCAGGGTTTCCTGGAAAAAATGAAAGAAAAAAAGCAGCAAAAAACACACTATTAAATAAAACATTATTAAAAAATACATTATTAAACTTTTCAGATTTCAGAAAAAGCTCCGAATAAGGAACTTCTTCCAGGTTTATCTTTACCATTCTTTTCCGGATTTTCCCAAGATCTGTACTTCTCAGAAATATTCCGGAATCTCTTCTCTGTATTTGTTACGGTTAGTTACCTGACTTATTGTTTTAATTTCATCGGTTCTCCACAGCATGTTACATTGCCGGTACAGCATGTATCAGTAGAGCAGGATACATCTCCGCACTCCTTTACTACCTGAAGTTCAAAACCGCATGCTTCGCAACGAAGGACCTGACCCATTTTCAAATCTCCACAGTTCATTTTCGTGTCACCTCAATATCCTTGATATGGAAAGTATGTAATTTAGGTTCAAACTGCTTTTGAAACAATGGTTCTGAACATTGGTCATAAAAAAGCCCTGAGCTCTCTGAAAAGCAGCAGCTCTGAAAGCAGGAACTATAGATAATCCAGGGTAGGGGAAATCCGCTCAGACCCCGACCAGACTATAAAATTGGAAAAGGACATCCTTAATATATTTTCTCTTCAGTCATTCTTCTAGACTTTTATATGCTTCAGTTTCAGTTACATTTTTAAATCTCTACTCTATCAGAAGAGTAAATTCTTATCATATTTGCCGCAAATATTTATAGCAATCTGGCAAAACCTATTTTCGGATCAAAAAACAGGAAATGTTTTTATGAAGATGAAACCACGCTGTACCTATTGCCTGCTTTCAAGAGTGCATTTTCAGTCTAAACTTTCTACTGATGATGAAGACCTCATAAGCAAGACCATCAAGGAATGCCTTGAAGTTGTGACCAAAAACTACAGTCCCGATGTGGTATCTGCTTCCGTAGCCACCAAAGTTCACAGAAAATGCTATGAGGTTCTGGAAGACAATGACCCTTATGCGGTAACAAAGAAACTTATCGACCAGGCTGCGCTGAAAGTCCTGCCTGTAGCAAAAGAAAAGATTTATGAAAATTCTCCTGATAATGGGGAACTTTTCAGGCGGGCAGTGCTGGCATCCGTGGTTGCGAATTACTTTGATTTCGGAATTATGGGTTTTGATGCCAGTGAAGACAAATTTGAGGGTGCTTTTCGGAAATACTTCGAACACGGGCTCGATGTGGATGACACTCCCAAAATGCTCGGGCTCATGCAGGACGTTGTTTACATTGCCGACAATTGCGGAGAAATTCTCTTTGATACACTTGTTTTTGATATCATCAAAAAACTCGGTGGAAAGATCACACTCGTAGTCCGGGGTGGACCCATTCTGACAGACGTGACCTTAGAAGAGGTAAGAGAGTTTGAAATTGATAAAAAAGTCGATAGAGTCCTGACAACCGGTTCAAATGCCGTAGGTGTCCTGATTGAGGAAGCTCCGGCCGAACTTCTTCAGGCAATGAAGGATGCGACTCTTATTATCAGCAAGGGCATGGCCAATTACGAAACTCTATCCGAACATAATTTTGGGCCGATTGCGTACATGCTTCTTACTAAATGTGAGTGTGTTGCTGAAGACCTGGGACTTGAAAAGGACTTATCCATTGCAAAACTGATGAACTATCCCTGAGTTTTACTATCCTGAGTTTTCCTCTGAGAAGTTTTCGGAAGCTTCTTATCTATCAGGCTCACTAATAGCTATAGCTATGGATGGCATAAAAACAATTTAATGCATGCAGTAGTGCATGTAGTAAAGTGCTAATACCACGGCATAGAATATATATTATATTGAATTTAGACCAACAAAATTGAAAAATATAAAATGAGGTTAAGGAGAAATATAAAAATGTGTGAACTCAATGTGTTCTTGCTTCGTGGAGATGAGCGTGAGAGAGTTATGGATTCCGTAGCAAGGATCCTGGTTGAAGGCAACTCAATCCAGCTTACTGGAATTCTAGGAGATCAAATGACTGTTGAAGGCTCAATTAGAGAAGTTAACTTCTCACGGGGAGAAGCCCTTATCCTTGCAAATTAAACTTTTTATTTTTTCGTTTTACCTCTTTTTTCAGACTTGACATTCTTTCCTGTCTTTATCTCTTTCTTTTCCTTTCCTACTCAGTTTTCCTGTCTTTATCTCTTTCTTTTCCCTTCCTACTCAGTTTTCTGTCTTTGTCTCTTTCTTTTCTTTCCTGCTCAATTTTCAGGCATAACCTATCGGAAAAGGATCTGTAAGCTCCCGAATTTCGGAATCTGTCTTCTAGTTTCTTTAATTAATAAGATCTCTCGGGAAAAGCATTTATCTGACTTTATCTATAATAACTCCATGTGTTCCAAGATACCAGGTTCAGACTAAAGTCAAGATACTCGAAAAAGGTCTGCTAAAGCAATATCTTGGATTATGTGTCGGGCAGTTTGCAATGAACAGGTCAAGATTGTAGAAAAAGTTATAACTTTTGGATAAACCTTAAATTTATGCCTGCATTCTAGACTTATGTAATATGTAATTTTTTGTCCGAAATTACGATATCCGGTTAAATTTAAATTTTTAGTGATTTAGGCTATAAATCAAGTTGGGTAGAATTGGATTAAAAAGGATTGGATAAAATGGTTAAAGCAAAAATCGCAGTAAATGGTTATGGAACCATAGGAAAAAGAGTTGCAGATGCCGTTAGGGCTCAGGATGACATGGAAGTTGTCGGAATTTCCAAAACAAAGCCGAACTATGAAGCTGCAGTGGCTCACCAGCTAGGATATGACATATATGCCCCAGCTGCAAATCTCGAAGCTTTTGAGAAGGCAGGAATGCCAGCAGCCGGCACAATTGAAGAAATGGTCGAAAAGGCTGACCTGGTTGTAGACTGTACGCCCGGAGGAATCGGTGAAAAAAATAAGCCTATGTACGAAAAGGCCGGGGTAAAGGCAATCTGGCAGGGCGGCGAAGATCATTCACTTACAGGTTTCTCATTTAATGCGATTTGCAATTACGAGCAGGCTGTGGGCCGTGATCTGGTAAGGGTAGTCTCATGCAATACAACAGCACTTTGCAGGGCTATTTACCCGATAGACAAAGAACTGGGGGTAAAAAAGGCCAGGGTAGTTCTTGCAAGGAGGGCAACCGATCCTAACGATGTAAAGAAAGGACCAATTAATGCAATCGTACCCGACCCAATCAAGCTTCCGTCCCACCACGGGCCTGATGTAAAAAGTGTGCTTCCACAGATTAATATTACAAGTGCAGCCCTGAAGATCCCGACAACCCTGATGCACGTACACACCGTGAATATGGAAGTCGAGAAGGATTGCACTGTAGACGATGTTAAAAACATCTTTGGTTCCCAGCCAAGAATCCGTTTCGTGGGACAGGGCATGTCATCTACAGCGGAAATTATGGAATTTGCCAGGGATATGAAGCGCCCCAGAAACGATATGTGGGAGAACTGCATCTGGCCTGAATCAATAACCGTAGGGGACAAGGAGCTTTATTTCTTCCAGGCTGTCCATCAAGAATCGATTGTAGTTCCAGAAAACGTGGACGCTATAAGAGCCATGATGGAACTTGAAAGCGACGGTGCAAAGTCAATTGAAAAGACAAATAAGGCTATTGGCCTGTATAAAAAGTAATAAAAATAAGGTGCCGGGATCTAAGTTTATATATACTCCGGCTTTGAGTGTTTCCGGATATTCAACCTGAATATCTGGAACTAGATTTCTGGGACCCAGAAATTCCATACATAAATTATATATTTTGCATTGTATTTCTTACTACCTCAAAGATCGAAAATTCGAAATCCCTATTTTTTGAATGATGTAGGACTTACGCACTTGGGGTGCAAAATTAAGCACAATGGACATTACGGGTAAAGGAACATTTTAGGTAGTTTAAAGTTTAATTATATTGAGTTTTCATTTTAACCTTGTAAGTCCTATAAGTGACCTCAAAAATCTGAATGCTGTGAAGATAATGACAGATACAAAAGAAGAAGATACAAGTGAACAAGAAGAAGACAATATTACAAAGATAATACATGAGTATGTATTCCACATGTATCAAATGGAATGGCAAAGAACCCATGATATAGAAAACAAAGTAACGAGTATTGTTGGCTTTGTGGGTGTAATTTTGAGTTTAACAATAGGTTCTTTGTCTACTATCATAGCATGTTCCAATGAAGTGATCAGACAGAAAGTATTTTCATCATATATTTTTTCTTCCATCATTGTTATTATTTTAGCACTTATGATTTTGTCCATATTTTATGGAATAATGGCACTTTCTGTCAAAGAATGGGGATTTTTTCAAGCCATAGATTTCTGTGATTACACAAAAGATGATTTTAAAGGAAAAAGACCAACGCAAAAAGAGTTATATAAAGAAATAACAGAAAGCTTTGAAGATTTAATTGCACAGAATTCTGATATAAACAAACAGATAGCAAAATATTTAAATTATTCATATAGTTTATTTTTTGTAAGTTTAGTTTTATTGGTTTTCTACTTCATTCATATATTAGATGTTTCTATATAATGAGGAGTTATATGGTAAAAAGAAAGAAGGGCGTAGGTACAGAAACTAGAAAAGAAGAATTGTCTACATCTACTAAAAGCGAGATGTCTCAAAAATTTACGAAAGAAAACAAAAATACGAAACTGAAAAAGAGTAAATGAAATATATGTAAATTGGTGTATGTAAAGATACCTCAAATTATATATAAGAAACATAGAATGTGGAACTTTTAATTGAGAAAAATGGCTAAGATATGAATTCAACAAATTCAGGATTTTTGAAATTATCTCGAGAGGCCTTTAAAGCCGCATCAGATTCTATATGTGATCTTGCAGGTACTGATGCTGCAGGCAGTTTTGTTTGTATGGGAGCTGACGGGACTCCGACTACCAAAATAGACCTCGCTGCAGAGGACGCTATCGTCGAAGTCCTTAAAGAAGACGGCAGGTCCATGAGAATTATCAGCGAGGAGCTTGGCGAACTTATTTTAGGGGATTCGCCTGAGTTTTCTGTTGTTCTAGACCCGCTTGATGGGACATATAATTCCTCAGTAGGGATTCCCTTTTACAGTGTTTCTCTAGCTGTTTCTTCTCACGACCTTACAGATCTCAGGTTCGGGTATGTGAGTAACCTCGCATTACGCGAGGAATACTACGCAGAAGCTGGAAAAGGAGCTTACCTTAACGGAAAAAGAATAAAAGCTTCCGTTAACTCGGATCTGATGAAACTGTGCGTCAGTGTTTACGGCTACCGGCAAAATATAGAAAGAACCCGAAAGATATACAGTAGCGTCAGAAGGGTGAGGTTATTCGGGAGTGTAGCCCTCGAGCTGTGTTATGTAGCCTCAGGCAGGCTTGATGCTTTTGTTGACGTCCGAAATGCTTTGCGTGTGACTGACGTGGCAGCAGGGCAGCTGATTCTGGCCGAAGCAGGCGGGCTTGTTACGGACGGATACGGAAACTCTTTAAGACTTCCTGATAATGTTACTTCAAGAGTGGAAATGGTTGCGTCCAACGGACACGTACATGAAAAGCTTTTAAAACTACTCTTCGGAGGATAAGTTGGCGATAAAGAAAATAGGAATATCTGCTCGCTGCGACAGGCCTGAAGTAATTGAAAAGGTAAGGGAGATTCTTTCCCATTTCAGCTCGAAGGTTCAAATTTTTGTCGCCACTCCCACGGCTGAGGTACTCGGAATAGAAGGCACTCCGGTTGAAAGAATGAGAGAAGAAGGAGTGGAACTCATTATCAGTGTAGGAGGGGACGGCACAGTCCTTCGGAATATTGCCAAGATGAAAGACCCTCTTCCTATACTTGGAATCAATATGGGTACGCTTGGCTTTCTTGTAGATGTTGAGCCCGAAAATGCTCTTGAAACTATAGAAGAGGTGCTTTACGGTTTTTCCTACAGCGACAGAATGCGAGTCGATGTTTTCCTTAACGGGGAAATGCTTGAGACTGCAACGAACGAGATTGCGATAATGTCTGCAAAGCCTGCGAAGATCATTCAGTTTGAGGTTTATGTCGGAGATTGCCTTCTTGACTCGATGCGTGCGGATGGTGTGGTTTTTGCAACCCCTACAGGCTCTACTGCCTATGCGATGAGCGCAGGCGGCCCTATTATAAGTCCAAGGGTAAATGCTATCGTGGTTGTTCCTGTCGCTCCTTTTAAACTCTCCTCAAGGCCCTGGGTTATCCCTTCAGACAGCGAGATCACTATAAGGCTGTCGGCTCCAAAAAAAGAGGCGGTTATTGCGATTGACGGACAAAAATCCTACAGGATCAAACCCGATGATGTTGTCAAACTTAAGAAATCCAGATTTCCTGCGCGCTTTGTAAGGATTTCAGATACCTGCTTTTATGAAAGGGTCCAGAGAAAACTTACCTGAGAGCAAGCTTTTACTTTTATCTGAGAAAACCCTTAACTTGTTACTCTGAGAAAACTTTTACTTGTTACTCTGAGAAAACCCTTAACTTGTTAATTTGAGAAAACCCTTAACTTGTTAATTTTAAAGATACTTCATTAAGTATTGAGAAAAAGTCTTTGCATATAACTAGTGCATCGATTCCAAAGTATGTACAAAATGAATTTTTTGAAAACCAGATCGAATCACTCTGCGACCGGCTGCGTTTTTCGTGTTACAGAATTCCATGTGACTTTAAAATAATATTTGTGTCAATATTTGCGTCATAAGTTGTAATTATTTTCTTATTATGCACGTATTTGAGAATCGATGCACTAGAGAAGTATCTTTAAACCAGAGAAATGGTTTTACTCAATATTTAAGTTTTCTTATTAATTTCAGTGTTTTTCTCTGGCCTGGAGATCTTTTAATCTTCTCATGAACTTTTAACTGAAAATCTACTGATATAAGCTAATTTGTCAAACTTGAGCTCATTTTTATCCAGTTTTTCGAGAAGCCGTTGCCGGAAATTCTATTCCTCCAAGGAAAACATTTATACATATGCAGGTAAAGCTATGCTTAATTTTGACGAGATACAGGATTTTCTGACTTTTAGGGGCGTTTGAACCCTGGTACCTCCTTATTCAGCCTTTGAGTTATTATTCAGATGAATCATCTATATGTCATTAAAAATAATTAAAAATTCCTCACAGTAATAAAAAATCACAGGAAGTAGTAGTAATGTCAGAGAGCGAGCAGTATTCCAGAAACAAACTTATGGATTTTATCGAATATCGCCCCCTAGATATCGAAATCTGTGACGTGACCCTACGCGATGGGGAACAGACTCCAGGCGTTGTGTTCACAAAGGAACAGAAGCTGGCAATGGCCAGTGAACTTGATTCTATGGGTGTCGAGGTTATAGAAGCCGGATTTCCGGTAGTTTCCGCAAATGAAAAGGAAACCGTTAAGGAAATTGCAAATCAGGGCTTTAATTCAAGGATCTGCTGCCTCTCAAGAGCAGTAAAAGGGGATGTGGACGCTGCACTTGAATGTGATGTCGATATTGTGAGTATTTTTATTGCAATGTCGGACATGCACCTCAAATACAAGTACCATCGAAGCCTTGAGGAGATGCTTGGCTGTGCCAAGGAAACTATTGAATACGCGACCGATCACGGGTTAAAAGTACGTTTTGCAGCCGAGGATGCAAGCCGGACCCCAATTGACCGCCTGAAACAGGCTTTCAAGGAAGTCGAAAACGAATATAAAGTGCAGTACGTAAGCCTTGCAGATACGATAGGCATCCTTAACCCTACAACGACACATTATCTTGTTAGCGAAATTTTCAAGGAAGTTAATACCTCAATCTGTATCCACTGCCATGACGACCTAGGAATGGCAACCGCAAATACCCTTGCAGCCGCCGAAGCCGGGGCAAAACAGCTCCATACCACAGTTAATGCAATCGGGGAAAGGGCAGGAAATGCTTCCCTTGAAGAAGTGATGGTAGCCCTCAGGGTACAGTACGGGATCGACCGCTATGATACCACGAAGCTAACTGCGCTTTCCAGAATGGTTTCGGAATATTCAGGTATCACGCCCCCGGTAAATAAAGCGGTTGTCGGACAAAACGCCTTTACCCACGAATCCGGAATCCATGTTGCAGCAATCCTGGAAGAACCGCGTACTTATGAACTCTTCCTCCCGGAAATGGTTGGTGGGAAGCGCAACCTTGTCGTAGGAAAGCATACCGGCACAAAAGCCTTAAAAGGCATTATTAACAGCATAGGCTTCTGCCTTGAGCGGGAGGAACTCTGCGCCCTGATCGATAAAGTCAAGGTCTGCACCGAAGAAAAACATAAAAGCATCTCACGGGATCAACTCGAAAGGCTGATTACTCAGGTCAGGCAGGAAAGTAAAACAACAGAAAAGGAAGAGGAGAAGTTTTCTATTTGAAAACTCTGAATCTTTCACATAGATTCATTTGCTTTTATCTCATTTCATTTAAAACTTGTTTCATTTATTTTTTGATTTCCGGCTAATTTTTTGATTTCCAGTTATTTTTCTGATCTGGGCTTTTTATCTGGCGCAGAAGATTTTTGGCCTGTGGTTTTGGCAGGAGATCTCCTTGCAAATAGACATGCAACTGCAAGCAGTGTAACTGTGGAACTCATAGGTAGGAAAGGAATAGCTGAAGTTTTCTTTGTTGCTGTTTCATTTAGAGTCCAGTGCCTGACATCTCCAACTGTATTTCCCTCAATAGCAAAACATTCATAGGTGCCGTTTTGTTCAAAATCGAAAATCCAGATTTCTCCGTATCTTTTAGAAGAAATGTCTATATCCTTTAATTCTCCGAGGTTTAACCCTGCTTCAGCAGCACTTTGCCTGGCAAGTTTAAGTGCTTGAGTTTTTGAGCGGACAGGGCCCGAAAGCAAGAGTTCCGGCTGTTCGAATTTTGCAAACTCATATGCTTCTGTTGTATATTTGAGCCCCCTCCCAAACCCCCAGCTTCCGTTACTTAAACTTATTTCCACTTGATAGGGGCCGTTTAATTCATTCTCGCGGATTCTTCCGCCTTCAAAATTGAGGAGAACCGTACTGGTATTTCCATCCAGGTAGGTGGAATTTTTTGCGAGGTTAATCGCACGAAATTCATGAAATGTTGAACCCTTACTTTCATGATAACCCAGGTCTACACTCAGGTCTCCCGTGAAAAAATAAGTAGAAGGCGCGTCACTCTGAGCATTAAACTTAACTACCAGGTAATCATACAGCCCATCTCCATCCAGATCTAGCCCGTAATCGGAAACCGGCCCAACGACCTGAACGGGATTTTGAAGATCTGCTGTCTCTTCAGGATCTTCGTCTGCCATAGCAGGACTCATCAATGTAAAAAGTACTATCAGTGAAAGAGTAAGCTGAAAGAGTATCAGTCTTTTCTTCTTAATCAAAAGGTATCTTTTCAAATCCATATTATATATCCCCGGCTCTAACCAATCAAAGGTGACTTAAAAGAAAAGTGAAAAATTTAAATTGAAATATCATAAATTTAAATTGAAATATAATAAATTTAAATTGAAATATAATAAATTTAAATTGAAATATCATAAATTTAAATTGAAATATAATAAATTTAAATTGAAATATAATAAATTTAAATTGAAATATAATAAATTTAAATTGAAATATAATAAATTTAAAAAATGTTTTTAGGGCTTAAGCCCTGTACGTCAAACCCCACTCCGGCTTTTTCGGTGGGTTTGCCTCAAGCATTTCTCTCCATTTTTCATCGGTCAGGCGAGATTCGATTGGCTGCTTAAACTCGTAATAGCTCATAACAGGCCCTGCAGCCAGGAAAATCCTGCCGTCAGGAACCTTGTAAGCCACAATCGCCATATCCACGTATCCTGTTCCTTCCTCAAGTACGAGTCCATTATTTGGTTCAGTGTAAACATCTGCAACAAGGGTAGTTTTCCTGGCTTCTTCGTCAACACTTGCACTCATTAGAATCATTTCTCCAAACTTGGAGATGTAAACTTTATCTTCCTCTGTCAGTTCCTCGTTTTCAAGTTCCTTTTTGGAAATCTCGATAAGCCTTTCCAGCATGCTATCAAGGCTTTCGAATCTTCCTCCTGTATCTTCATCAAGCACATCCAGTTCCTCAAGCCCATCTTCAGTCATCCTGGTAAGGGCTAACAGCCTGTTATAAAATTCAGGTACAGGTTCCACATATCCCACGGGTTTGTCCCCAAATACAGGAAGTGATACATCCATTCCATAGAGCTGTTTTGAATAAAGAATCGTATCGTGCCTGAGTTCGGTCCAGGAAGCCAGCGACGTACTCAGTTCCTTGTCCTTCCAGGCGTCGGTCTGCATAAAAGTCGGGTAGCCTGAACCGTAGTCTTTCAGGAGGGGCTGAAGGGAATAAAGCCAGGACCAGTAGAGGTTTCTGTTCCAGTCGGCTGCGCTGAAGTTCGAAAACTCCGAATCCAGTTCCCCGTACCTGAGACTGTAATTTTTATAACTGGAATCATTCAGTTCGCCAAGCCAGTAAACAGCCCTTTCCGATCCCATCAGAGCCATCGCATCAAGCCCGCGAGGGAAGCCCCTGTTGTTCCCGTACTCGGAAGCTGTATAGGTGAAAGGTACATGCTCCTGATTTCCAGTGTACTCTTTAGTATAGGGGCCAGTGAGCCTGGAGAAAAGATATGAATCAGGGATAAAACGCTGCCCCATGAACCTGAAACCTTTCGTATCCTCAAGGAGTTGATCTGCCTGCTCAGCCGTTAGAATGAGCTCGTGGGCTCCACTTCCAGTACCTCCGTAGATTTCAGGGTTGCGGTACCCGGCAAGCTTTACTTTCAGTTCTTCCACTGTTGTTGCGTTGAAAGTTCTTGACCCATTTCCAAACACTGATTCCATTGCTTCCATATATTCATAAGGTCCGAGATCGTCAGAGATGCCCACATAAAAAGCTGTAACCTCGTAGATCCGGTCCCATTTTTTGAGGAGATCGGGATTATCTTTAAGCTGGGAACTTATCAGGCCTGCCTGGACAGTCTGGATGCGGGCATCTTTTGCAGGATCTTCCGATTCGATCAATTTTTCCTTCAGAAGCATGCTCATCCTGCCATGCCACATAAATGCCCTGAAATAGTTTTGCAACATTTCGGAGTGAGTATAGTGACCTCGCGGCACATACTGGGAATAATCTTCCTGATATTTGAAAATCGGAGAAAGTCCAAAACCCTGGTGAGCTTCAATCAGGGAAAGTTCGGCTTCAACATCTTTTTTTACAAACTCAGGAATCTCAAACTGATATTTTTCCTTTGCTGAAGGATCAAAGTATACTCCTACTTCAGGGCCGTAAAGGTCCGTTACTTCTTTTATTTGTTCCTCTTTGGGCTGGAGCAGGCTCAAAGCAACCGAAAAGTAGGCTGCGTTTCTTCTTGCGGCTTCCTTTTCTTCTCCTGAAGCTCTATTATAATCCTCTACAGATGCATTAAGCAGGGATCTATCGAGTTCCCACAAAAGGCCGTATAACTTATTTTGCTCGATCTGGCTCATACTGTCATCAAACTGGACGTGGTAGAGGTGGAGAAGCGTATCTGAAGTTATGAAAATCAACTGCCCTTCGTTTTCAAGGCTGTTATACATAGCAGTAATGTCATCTTCTTTCGAATCGTAAGGATTGGAAATTACAACAAACCCATTTTCTTTCAGCTTCTCCAGAGCTGTTTCATCGGTCAGAAATTTATGAGAAAACTTTCCATAATTTGTAATATCGGATTCTTTCAGGGGAAGTTCGTACTGGGGAGATTTTAGTTCTATATCAAGAGCGTCAAGCCTGTAATTCTCTGCAAGCGATGAATTCTCTGCCTCAAAACCGGAAAGATTTACTGCTTCGGTTTTCAGATAGCCCGTTGAGGAACTTTGATTATTGTCCACTTCCTTTGTCGTTTCAGTTCCGTTCTTTTCGTTTAATCCGGAACTTTGCTCCAGGCATCCTCCTGTAAAAATGGAAACCAGAAGAATAAGAAATATCATAAGAGTTATAACTGTCTGAGTTAGATTCTTCATTCTTTCATCTCGGTCGCTCTGGATCAGTATCTTATTCGAGCTTTGCTCGCTCAGAGGGGATGGGGTTTACCTTCTAAGTACATAGGTTCAGATTTTTGGTCAGACGTCTTGTTTTGCAACCGAAGACCTGTATAGGGGGTCAAACATTTTCAAATATTAACGTTTTTATGTTTGTCGGACTAAATATTTCAAACTATCTGAAATTCTGTTAGGTTAAATCCAGCTAAAAAATATGCTAAATATGCTAAATAGTACACTAAAAAAATAAAAAGTAAAAAATTATAAAACAGTATACTGAAAAAATAATAATAGGAAAATTATAAAAGAGTACATTGGAAGAAATAAAAAATAGAAAAATTAGAAAATAGTTGAAAGTAAAAATTAAGAAATGTATGTTGCAGACCACTCCGGTCTTTTAGGTGGGTTTGCCTCAAGCATTTCTTTCCATTTTTCATCGGTCAGGCGTTCAGACATGGGCTGCTTAAACTCGTAATGGCTCATCACGGGTCCGGCTCCTAGAAGTATCCTGCCATCCGGAAGCTTATATGCAACTACCAGCATGTCAACATACCCGACTCCTTCTTCTAGCACGTCTCCTGAGTTTCCGTCGGTATGAACATCAGCGACTACTGTAGTTTTCTTAACATCATCATCGGCTCCATTTGTACCTTCAAGCTGGTCGCCAAAATTCTTGATGAACTCGTATTCTTCGGTTGTCAGTTCTTTATTTTCCAGTTCTTTTTCCGAGATCTCCTGAAGTTTTGAGAGAATTCCTTCAAGGTTAGTCAGCTTTTCCTCAGAATAGGGATTAAGTACTTCCATTTCACTCAAACCCTGTTTTGTCATCTTTGTCAAGGCAAGCAGCCTGGCGTAAAAATCCGGAACAGGTTCAACATAACCCACAGCAGGTTTTTCTTCAGGTTCACCTGGTGCTACGCTGCCATCCATGGTTTCACTCTGTTTTGCATAGAGAATTGTATCGTGCCTGAGTTCGGTCCAGGAAGCCAGCGACGTGCTCAGTTCCTTGTCCTGCCAGGCATCTGTCTGCATAAAAGTCGGGTAGCCTGAACCGTAGTCTTTCAGGAGGGGCTGAAGAGAATAAAGCCAGGACCAGTAGAGGTTTCTATTCCAGTCGGCTGCACTGAAGTTCGAAAACTCCGAATCCAGCTCTTCATACCTTGCGCTGTAATTTTCGTAGCTGGAATCGTTCAGTTCGTCAAGCCAGTAAACAGCTCTTTCCGAACCTAGGAGAGACATCACATCAAGCCCCCGTGGGAAACCGCGAATTTGCTTTCCTGCTCCTGAGGTTACCAGCGTAAACGGAGCCTTATCTCCTTCTATAAGTTCTCCTTTATATTCTCCTGTATAGGGATCGACAATGTTTGAGAATACATAAGAATCCGGAATAAAGCGCTGACCCATGAAGCGGAAGCCCGTGGTGTTTTTGAGGCATTGGTCAGCCTGCTCAGAAGTAAAGGGCGGCTCCAGGACACAGTTTCCTGTACCACCATAGATCTTTGGACCCTGGTATTCGGCAAGTTTGGTTTTTAGTTCGTTGACTGTTGTTTCATTAAATTCCCTTTTTCCATTGCCAAATATCGAGTCTAGAGCTTCCATATACTCATAAGGCCCAAGGTCATCGGAAAAACCTACGTAAAAAGCTGTAACCTCGTAGATCCTGTCCCAGTTCTTAAGGAGTTCAGGCTCTCTTTGGAGTTCAGAAGCAATTAAACTGGCCTGGATAGTTTGGATGCGAGCATCCTTTGCAGGGTCTTTTGATTTGATCAATTCACCTTTCAAGAGCATGCTCATTCTCCCGTGCCACATAAAAGCCCTGAAATAGTTTTCTAATTGCTCGGTGCGAGTATAGTGGCCTCGCGGTACATATTGAGAATAATCCTCCTCATACTGGAAAATTGGAGAAACAGCAAAGCCTTTGTGAGTTTCTATCAAAGTGAGTTCAGCTTCAACCTCTTTTTTTACGAAGTCGGGAGTTTTGAACTGGTACTGTTTTGCTGTATCCTCAGGGAAAAGGGACATATAATCAAAATCGTAGTCATCTTCTTTCTGTATCTGCTCAGGTTTCGGCTGGAGAAGACTCAAAGCAACTGAGAAGTAAGCTGCATTCCTTCGTGCAGCTTCCTGTTCGTCTCCGGAAGCGTTGTTATACTTCTCGATAGAAGCATTTAGCAGAGAAAGGTCTGTCTTCCAGAGAGTATCGTAAAATTCCCTTTCTTCTATCAGTCTAAGAGTTTCATCAAACTGAATGTGGTAAAGATGCAGCAGGGTATCCGTAGTAATAAAAACAGGAATCTCCTCTTCCTGGAGGGAAGAATACATTGAAGTTATATCTTCTTCTCCAGGGTTGTAAGGATCCTTTATCACGACAAAGCCGTTATTCTCCAGAAGCTTAAGATCAGACTCGTTCAGAGAAATTTTACCGGAAAAATCTCCATAGTTGGAAATTTCATCTTTCTTAAGAGGTAATTTATAAGAAGGCGCTTTTAACTCGATATCAACAGCTTCAAGTCTGTAGTTTCCCGCAAGAGACAAATTTCCGGCTTCATAATTGGAAAGGTCTACTGCCTCGGTTTTCAGCCGACCAGTTGAAGAGCTTTGGTTATTGTCTACATCCTCTGTCGTTACAGTCTTTTCTTGAGCATCATTATAGAGATTCGGTAAACTGTCGTTGTCTACTTCTTTGGTTGTTTCAGTGCCGTTCTTTCCGTTTAAACCGGAACTTTGATCCAGACATCCTCCTGTAAAAAGAGAGACTATAAGGATTAAAAGAACTAAACGAATTGCAATTAGCTTGGTTCCGTACTTCATTCTTTCATCTCTGTCACTTTGGCTCAATATCTGATTCGAGATTTCTCGCTCAGAGAGGTGGGGTTTCTGCCTTCTCAGTCTCATAGTCCAGATGTCCTGTTTTGCAACCTAAGACCGTATAGAGGGGTCAAAAAATTTCTAAATATTAACTTTTTTATGTTTGTTGGATTAAATATTTCAAACTATCTGAAATTCTGTTAGGTTAAATCCAGCTAAAAAATATACTAAATAGTACACTAAAAAAGATAAAAAGTAGAAAAATTAGAAAACCATATACTGAAAGAAATAAGAATAGGAAAATTAGAAAATAGTATATTTAAATAGATAAAAATGGAAAAATTAGAAACTAGTTGAGAGTAAAAATTAAGAATCCGGTTAATAAAAAATTTAAACCATAGTGGTTAAGTTTTTTGACATTTAGAAGAAGAAAATATATTCTTTTTCTTCCCTTTTTCCTCTTTTTCTTCCCTTTTTTCCTCTTTTTCTTCCCTTTTTTCCTCTTTTTCTTCCCTTTTTTCCTCTTTTTCTTCCCTTTTTCCTCTTTTTCCTTTCCTTTCCTTTCCTTTCCTTTCCTTTCCTTTCCTTTCCTTTCCTTTCCTTTTTCTATTTCCCATTACTCATTCGGACTTAGAGGGTCTATCCTGAAAAGCAGAATCATGAATAGTGCAGTTACAGTCCCTGTCCCCCATAAAAGTGGGTCTCTGGTAAAATTCAGGAGCATGCCCATTACCAGCAATAAAGTCCCAATAGTCAGTAAAATCTTAAATTTTCTCTCCAATTTTTCCCCCTCATTTCCCTTTTGAGTATTAATTTTTAAGTATCGGTATCAGGCGCTGAAAAACGTCCAATAATTATTTCTTATAGATAATTGGTTTTCCTTCATTATCTATTTTTTGACATGACTTCTTTGGTTATAAAGTCCAGTAAAAATTGAGGTTAATATAATTAGAAAGATATATCTAAAAAGGAAATAATCGGTGATGAATATTAGTTTGATAAATGGGAATCTGCGGGAACACAATACCCACAGGATGGAATAAGAGAAATTCAGTTCAAACTTGATAATATTCATCTGAATGTATACAGCTTCAAAACCCCGGTAATCTAATGGTTATCGGCTGGCTGGCCAGGGAAGATAGCCTCAACAAAAGATAGCATATTAAAAATCTTTTTCTTTATGTTTACATACTTCTCACTGTTTTTTGCATGATACCTGTGTTTATGGGGGCAACTACTGGATAAATATTTATAATAAGTGTAAACTAGTTGTATTAAAGTAAGCGTAAATATTCAGACTAACGCAACTATTCAGACTACCTGCTGAGTAAGTTGATTGATTTTGATACCAGAGATAAGTATGCTACCAGAGATAAGTATGCTACCAGTCAATAGAATCATAAAAACCAATAGGCAATAATTAACAGAAACTAGTTCAGAAAAATTTGTCCATTAAACTTTATTAAAAAAGATTATTAAAGTTGTTTCTCCGAGGCTAAATAATTGGATAAAAGTGTAAAAAAGTTACAATCAGTAAAACCACAAAAATTAGATCAGTTTGTTTAAGGGAAGAGATTTTTACACTTAACCACGTAAACGAGTGAGAAATATTTGATATTCAAGATTTTATTAAAGGTTCATTTAATATTCATTTAATATTCATTTAATATTTATTTGAAAATTTATTTAAAAGTTGTTTTAATAACCATTTAATAAATGTTTTAAAATTATTTTAAAATTCAAAGTTATTTCAGAATTGAATCTCCAGTTTAGATCTGGGTATTTTTCAGGATTTGTACACTTGAATTGAGGAAGCAGTAGAATGTGAATTCAAGCTGCAAGATAATTTATGGGTGATAAAACTGTTAAATAAAATATTAAAAGTTTTTTTCCTTACAGGCTTCCTTATGCTTACATACGTTCCTGTTGTTTCGTGCATGACACCACCAGTTGTTTACGTTGCTGGAAATGGAAGTGGTGATTTCAACTGCTCTGGAGAAAATGATCACATCCCGATTAACCAGGCCCTTAAATTTGTTACCGAAAACTCTGGTTACACAACTGTTTATCTCAAGGGGCCTTTCACATACGCTATAGACGATACCCTTCAGATTGGCAGCAACACAATCCTTGAAGGAGATTCCAATGCAACACTAAAATTAGTAAGAAATGCTGGATGGTCATCCACTAAACCTTTGATTAAAAAAAGTAACTCCAGTAGCCATAACATTACAATTCGCGGTTTTACCATTGATGGAAACCGGGAAGGAAATGCCAATATAGAAAGCGGAAATGGTTACCACAATCTTATCCACTTCAGCGATTGTCAGAACGTAAGTGTATACAATATGTATCTGACCAATAACCACGGAGATGGCTTAAAGACCGACAATTGTTCTAACATTATATTCTGTAATAATGAAGCATACTTATTAGGGCATGATGTTCTCTATGCCAGTGCCTCTTCAAACGTGGAAGCCTACAATAACAGGATTACCTGCAGGACAAACAGCGGCCTGAGATTATATAACACAAACCATGCGAAGCTCTACGATAATATAATTACATCGGAGGGTTCTGGCGGGGTAGGAATCGAGATCCAGAGAGATGGGATATCCATGGATGATATTGAGGTATACAATAACACAATATATGAGACTGCACTTGCAGGCATCTGGATTTTCTCACAGGGATCAGATTCCGGATATTCCGCAAATGTCCACATTCACCATAATCAGATCTATGATACCGGAACAGTTTCAGGCAACGAAGTAATAGGCGGAATTTTATCCGTTGGATTTAACGCTACCATTGAAAACAACGTGATAGATGGCGCATATGGGGCTGGTATTGTGCAGAATGCTGCCTTTTTCTCGGCTCCGGCTGGTTCAGGGTATGTAGTTACAGTAAGAAATAACATAATAACGAACACTCGCACATCAGCAGCTGGAGGAAATGGATCTGGAATATGTAACATGCTTACAGGCACACATGCTTTTATCCTGCAGAATAACTCTTTATATAACAACGCTGGTGGGAACTATATAGGTGTTCAGGCACCACTTTCGGATATAATAGCAGATCCTCAATATGCGGACCGGGATAAACACGACTATCATCTGAAATCAAAAGCAGGCCGCTGGAATGGAAGCTGTTGGGTAAATGACAATATAACTTCACCATGTGTCGATGCCGGATATTCATTCTCGGATTATTCAAACGAACCTGAACCCAACGGGAACAGGATAAACATAGGTTGGGATGGAAATACGTGGTATGCCTCAAAATCCGAATTTGAGGTGTTAAACAATAATAGTGACAATAGTAGTACCAGTGATGACAGTGATAGCCATAGAAGCCATGGAAGCAGTGGTGGCGGAGGCGGTGTAGTCGGTTCCCCTGAATCTGCAAAAAACGTTGAGGTAAAGGAACTTTCGCAGGTGTTTATTACAAATGGAAAATCTGTAAAATTTGATTTCGTAAATAACGCAACCTGTGTCGTGTATGTGAGCTTTGACGCAAAAAAGACAGTAGGTAAGACAACAACCATTGTAGAGATGCTGAAAAATAAATCCGTTCTGGTTTCAGACCTGCCTTCGGATGAGGTCTATAAATTCTTTAATCTCTGGGTTGGAAACGGTGGATATGGAAACTCGAAGAATATAGAAAATCCGGTTGTATGTTTCAAAGTTGAAAAATCCTGGATTGAGGATAACAATATCGACCAGGCTTCAATCGCCCTGAACAGGTATAATGATGCAAAATGGGATCCGCTTTTAACCAGCCTGTCAGGGGAAGATGACACATACCTGTATTTCATAGCTGAAACCCCTGGATTCTCTCCCTTCGTAATAACGGGTAAGACGACAGAAATAGAAATTTTGGCTGAAATCCCGCCTGAACCTGGCACTCGTACTCTTGAACAAAGTAATGGATGTACGGGGTCAGATGTTAAAAAAAAACCTGGGCAGACAGGAAATGTACAAACAGAGAATATACAGACAGAGAATACAAAGACAGGAAACACAAGCGCATCTGGGAAAGAAAATGTGAGCCTGCCTGAATTTGAAATTGTTTCTGGCATCTTCTGTCTGCTTGGCGTACTCTTGTATAGAAGAAAATAGATAAGAACGAGCTATTTCAGATAGTGGGTTATCGAGCAAATCTGACAAAACACTTTTTGCCTTGTTTGAGAGGCATTCTATTCAAGAACCATTCTATTCAAGAATCATTCTATTCAAGAATCATTCTGTTTAAGAATCATTCTGTCCAAAAATCATTCTGTTTAAGAACCATTCTGTTTAAGAACCATTCTGTCCAAGAACCATTCTGTTTAAGAACCATTCTGTTTAAGAACCATTCTGCTCAAGAACCATTCTGTCCAAGAACCATTCTGTCCAAGAACCATTCTGTCCAAGAACCATTCTGTCCAAGAATCATTCTTATGCTTACGTTTTATAGTTGTTCTGTTTTTTAGTTGTTCTGCCTCATAACTTTTTGGGAGTCTAAGCCTCTGGAGATTAACAAAATACTCCAGAACAATACTTCCTGCACTTTCCTTTTATAAATATTACAGAAAGCCCGGGAAGCGCAAGTTTTGCCAGGATCAGTTCCGAAAGTTTGGGATTCAAGATCGTCTTTTCGATTTCGTTCCCTGATTCGATCTCATTCTCAGCTTTATCCGTCACTTTTTCTGTTTTATTCGTTGCTTCTTCTGTTTTATCCGCCCGTTTCTTCGTTTCATCTATCACTTTCGAAGTTCCATCCACTGCTTCTTCTTCTTCACTGGCATCGATATCAAAGACTGAAACGTCAGGGGTTATTGCCTCAACTACTTTCCTGAGATCGGGAACTGCCTGCCCGCCGGTCATGGCTGCAACCTCATTCTGGAGTACAAGCACAAGCACATTGCAGCCTGTAGTCGCAGCACTCAGGAGCCCTAGAATACCCGAATGCGCCAGAGCGAAATCTCCGATAACGGCTATGCCTTTTTTCTCAAAGCCACATGCAACCGAGATTGCCGAGCCAAGCGCAAAACTAACATCAACTGCCGCAAGAGGCTCGGGTGCGCTCCGGACGGAACAGCCCATATCACCGGCAATCCGCACGTCAAGCGTGCTGAGAAAGCGATAAAGGGAAAGGTACGCGCAGTCGTTGCAGATTCCAACCCTGTTTTTCTTTTCGGCTTTGAGAGATGTAGTATCTGCAGATTTTACAATTTCTTCTTCGATATGCTCAAGGGCAAATTCAAGGTCTTCAGGCCTGACCTGCCCGTATGGAAGATGTCCTGTCTTTTTCCCATAAACCTTGCCCGTAACCCTGATCTGCTCCTCTATAAAGGGCTCGGACTCTTCGACAACGAGTACTTTCTGATTGCTATTCAGAAAAGCCTTTATCTTTTCGAGGGGAAGAGGGTTTACAAGGCCGAGGGACAGGTGAGAAATTTCAGAGTGAGAAACCTCAGCATGAAACTCGTTCTGCTTTTTCAGTAATTCTTCCACGATCGAAGACATAAAGCCTGAGGAAATGATCCCCAGATATCCATGCCCTGAACCTGATCCTTCTCCTGTATTTTCGGCTGTCCTTTCTCTTACCTCATTAAGGTCGGTGTTTTCAGCTTCCTTTTCCAGCAGGGGATAGGTTCTGGAATGAAAAAGCCTGTGTTTTTCTACCATTCGGTTTTTCCAGATTGCACGGTCAAACTCAGGATGAGGAGTTGAAGCCTTCTGAAGGCGATTTATTTTCCCTTTATTTTTTTCCAGACCTGCAGTGACTCTCAGGAGAACAGGCGTTCTTGTCTCTTCCGAAAGCTCGTAAGCTCGTCTAAGTGCCCTGTATGCCATATCTGGCGAAGCGGGGTCAAATACTGCTATCTCTGCTATCCGGCCATACCAGCGAGAATCCTGTTCATTCTGAGACCCCTTTACACCTGGATCATCTCCTGCAATTACGACAAGGCCGGCTCCTATGGTGTGGGTGACCGAGGTTATAAGAGGGTCAGAAAGCAGGTTCATTCCCACATGCTTTACAAGCACAAGCGCCCTTCTGCCGGAAACTGATGCTCCTAGAGCGTTTTCAAGGGCAACTTTCTCGTTTGTGAGCCATCTCGCATTATAATCCTGTATTTTGGAGGCATCTCGCATTATCTCGAAATCTGCTGCCTCCCCGGAATCCAGAGTTTTTTCTTCTGAGGCATTTAAAAGCTCTTTTCCCGCGGGTATTCTCAAAAAAAGTTCCATAAGGGAGGTAACAGGATAGCCGGGGACACCTGTTATGAAGCTGACATCACTGTCAAGGGCTGCAAGGTAAAGGGCTTCAAACCCGGTGTATTCTGGTGCTTCTTTTTTTTCTTTCAAATTGATCCCACGCTGCGGAATTCAGAAGATGCCGAATTCAAAGCTTCATAAAATCCGGTTTGAGACTTGAGTTCCATCTAATTTAGTGTTCAAGCAATTTAAATCCGGTTTGAGGTTTCTATTTCGGCTTCCTTGCTTTTTACCTGTTTTTTAGATTTCTTAAACGTTGTTTTTAAGCCCCTCGATATCAAGAGGCTTGATCGCAGTACCTGGAATTATGGACTCATCAGGTCTTCCGAACCAGGGAAGAGAGGCAAGTGCACCTATTACTCCGTTGCCGTCAAGCAGGACTTCCACACCGTTTTCTCTGGCGCACTGCAAAGCCTCGGCTTTCAAGATCCTTTCAGTCCGACAGCGGTTGCTATACTTATATAGCCCTTTTGCATAGAAATCCGAAAGGACAACCAGTCCGGTTTGGGATGAAGCGGTGTATTTCTCAAGTGCTTTTTTGAAAGTATCTACCAGCCTTGATTTCGCTTTTTCATTCACACAGCCAAATTCAAGCACTGTAGACATGCAGTTCTGGGTTTTTTCCGGAACAGGAAAAAGCTGGACAAGAGAATGTGAAAGATAAACGGCTTCATGGCAGTCCAGTTTCTTTGCAATATTGTGGGTCAGGGTCCAGGTGGCTCCTATGTCTTTTGAGTCAGTGTCATCTATGCCTATGAGAACACGGTCCCTGCGCGGAACTGCAATCGTCCCTTTTGCGCATTTTTCGCCTCCTGATTCTGAGATCTTATAACGAAGAATTCCGTCTGCAAATGCCCTGCAACGTGTTGCGCCAACACCTCCGCCTCCTAACCCGGCATAGGTGATCTCCACTTCATTCCCTTTCACGATCACTGATTCAATACCTGCGGCCGCGATGGAAGGTTTGAGTTCCAGGTTTGAGGTCCCGGTTTTCATGAAATAACGGATCATATTTCCGGTCGAACGGGCTTTCAGGACAAGGGGCGCTTTTGCATAATGGTAAAGGGACCAGCAGGCCCCACTATAACAATTGGAGTGCTCAATTATCTCTGCATACTCATTTGCTGCGTCACAGATAGCATAAATGCCCCTATAAGGCACAGTATAAGGATCATCCAGGATTACTTCCTCGATATCTCTGCTGTCCAGTGCACAGGCGTTTATATGTTTTGTAATTCAGAAAACCTCCTTTTTAAGGGAATAAGAAACTGGGAGGGAAATTTGTTTAATCGAAATGCCCATCTCTTAAGATTATATATAGATATCGTAATCTTAGTAAATTCGATGAGATGAAATTCGATGAGATGAAATTCGATGAGATGAAATTCGATAAGTGAAGTTCGATAAGTGAAGTTCGATAAGTGAAGTTCGATAAGTGAAGTTCGATAAGTGAAATTCAATATAAGTGAAATTCAATATAAGTGAAATTCAATATAAGTGAAATTCAATATAAGTGAAATTCGATAGTATGGGTTTGGTTGGACAATAAATCGTATGTAAACAACTTAATTTTGATATTCGATTATAGTTCCTGATAACAGATGTCCACAGGTTCTAATCTAATAAATCACTCGCGCTCGATACGAGCTAACCTTTATAAAATGACTATTTATCTTTTTATCGGTAGGTTTTACTTGCTGCTTTTGTCCAGGAAATTTAAAGGGGAAATTTAAAGGAGACCTTGAAACCTTATTTAATCCACTTGAGACGCTCACCTACGCTCAACTATTATGAATTTTTTTCAATATCCATGCCATATTTTGGCCAAGATTTTTCATGTTATCAATGCCTTCTTGATCCTGTTCTACCTCTCCGATAGCATTCCCGTAAACCATATTCCAGTAACTTGACCCTACCAGAAACATTTCTTTGCTGTGTAGAAAATTGTTCAGAGTATCAAAGGCACTTATAGCACCGCCTCTGCGAGCAGCTACAACTGAAGCTCCTACTTTATGCTTGAAAAGCCCTCGATTTCCTGCAAGTATCATACTCGCCCTGTCAATTAAGGCCTTCATTTGAGAGGTCACACCAGCTGAATATACCGGGGATCCTAGAATAATTCCGTCTGAAGCAAGCATTTTTGCAAAACATTCGTTAAAAAAATCGTCCGTAATGACACACTGCTTATTTTTGTTTTTATGGCAAGCCCGACAAGCTTTGCATCCTTCTATGCTTTTTCCAGATAGTTGAATAAGTTCGGTTTCAATGCCTTCTTTTGTTAATTCCTCAAATACGGTTTGAATCAGGATTGCAGTATTGCCGTCTTTTCGTGGGCTTCCATTAATGCCTATAACTTTCATAGTCTTCAACAACTTTTTTCAACTATTTTTTTCGTATTTCTCAACCTGTTATTTTATTCTTGTTCCAATTACGGAAAGTGACCAGAAAGTGACTATATTGAGACCTTTTATATTGAACGCTTCTATATTGAGAGTCTCTACACTGAGAGTTTCTACACTGAGAGTTCATTGAATTCTCTACATTAAACTCTTCTATATTGAGAGTCTCTACATTCAGAGTTTATGTCTTTAAGTTACTTTATCTTACAAAGCCTTCGTCTTTGAGGCTCACATATCTGCCTTCCCCGATGATAATATGGTCAAGCACGTCAATTCCAAGGAGTTTTCCTCCTTCTACCATTTTCTCAGTGACCATTATGTCTTCTCGGCTAGGGCTTGGGTCTCCTGAAGGATGATTATGGACCATGATTACTGATGCTGACGATTCCATAAGGGCGGACTTGAAAACCTCACGCGGATGAACAATGCTCGCATTCAAGCTGCCGATGGATACGACTTCTTCTTTCAGGATTTGATTTTTTGTATCAAGGCAAAGTGTTATAAATTTTTCTTTTTTTTGTTCGCGCATCTTAGGGTACATAAAGGTATATACATCCTTTGGGGAGCAGATTTTTCTTTTTGGTTCTTCCACAAAGGTCTCAAGACGGCGGGCAAGTTCGAAAACCGCAGCTATCTGGGCAGCTTTTGCCTTTCCTACCCCATGAACCTTCATAAGCCTTGAAACATTTGCGAGACTGAGCTGCTTGATACTGTATTCTGAGAATATTCGGCTGGACAGGCTGACAACATTCTCTTTATTTGATCCTGTCCTCAGGACAACTCCAAGCAGTTCTGCGTTCGAAAGCGATTCCGGCCCGTTTCGAATAAGCCTTTCCCTTGGGCGTTCCTCTTCAGGAATATCCTGAATTCTGACCTTGTTTATTTCCATAATCAACCCCCTCTTTTTCCCATTAACGGAAAATTTCTGCATAAATCCAAAATTTAAGTTAATCAAACAAGTTAGTCAAACAAGTTAGTCAAACAAGTTAGTCAAACTCTTTCTATATAATATCAAAGTTTCAATATTTGAATCTTCACAAAACGCTTTATAAAATTAAAAGAAGAATAAAATGCCGGCCCTTACTTATACAGGAAAGTGCATAACGCTCTTTGATGAAAGTCATTTCAGTTGTCGGGTATAAAAAATCGGGTAAGACATCCGTAGTTTCAGCTCTTGTCCGGAATCTTTCCGGGTTCGGAACTGTGGGTACAATAAAACACATGGGTGAGCAGAGTCTCAATCCGGCAGAGACCGACACAGGCAGGCATTTTGATGCCGGGGCTGACACAGTAATAGGAATAACAGGCACAGAAGCAATGGGTACTGAACTCGTCAGTTTTTCCAGAGACCTTAACCTTGAGGACGCGCTTGACCTGCTTTGCGACCAGGGGCTTGATTTTGCTGTGGTAGAAGGGTTCAAGGGAAGCAATCTTCCGAAAATTGCAATTGGCGACCTTCAGGGCGTTTCCAACGTCGTTTTCAGGCTGCCGGCAGACATCGATATGCACGAAGAACTTACAGCCTCGCTTGTAGGAATAGCTCTTGCACAGCCTGACCGGTACACCCTGGAAGCCCTGATAAAGAAAATCAGGAAAAATCCTTCTATCAGAAAAGCAGGTGCAATCGGCACATTTACTGGCATTGTCCGAGAGCTGGCCGGAAACGAGAGAACTTCAAAGCTTGAATTCGAGAAATACGAACCAGAAGCTTCAAAAACCCTTGACCAGATCCGGAAAGAACTCAAACAAAAAGAAGGAATCTTTGAAGTCCTGATCCACCATAAAACAGGCGTTATCAAAGCCGGAGAAGATATAGTATACATTGTTGTCGCAGCCGCCCACAGGGGAGAGCTTTTTTCCGCCCTCAGCGAAGCTATAGAACGCATAAAAGCCGAAGCTCCTATCTGGAAGAAGGAATTCACGGAAAAAGAGGAATTCTGGGTCCACGACAGAGAACATCACGAAAATTAAAAACAGATCTGAGCAGAAAGGAAAATAGAAATTATAGAGAAAACCGGAAATGATCCAATGGGCGGAAAAACAGACCTTAAAGAAACAGAAACAGGGAAAACAGAAGTAATAAGGGCTGAAATTAAAGAAGCGGAGCCCGAAAACGAAAAAACAAAATTAAAAAGTGCCGTCGTGCTGGCAGGCGGCAGAGGCAGGCGGATGGGCACAGTCGAAAAAGCTCTTCTCGAATTTGAAGGAAAAACAATTATTGAGCGCCTGCTGGAAAGTCTTTTCCGGGTCGTGGACGAGGTTATTATCTCATTCCGGGACAAAAAGCAGGAAGAAAAGTTCAGACCTGTGCTTGAAAAATTCCCTGCCCATGAAATCCGTTTCTGTTTTGATACTCTGGAAGACGCCGGCCCCCTTGAAGGCATCCGGGCGGGTCTGCTTGAATCCAGAGCAGAATATTCTTTTGTCTGCGCTGGGGATATGCCTTTTGTAGATTCCAGGGTTGTAGATCTGCTTTTTGAGAAGGCGATTGGACATGATGCTGCCCTTCCGAAGAGGGAAGATGGAAAATTTGAGCCTCTACATGCAGTTTATTCAAAAAAAATGATTCCTGAAATTGAAAAAGCCTTTGAGAACGGAAGGTGTTCGGTACTTACGCCGGTTTTTGAAATGAAGGATGTGGTGTTTGTTGAGGTTTCGGAAATTCGGGAAATTGATCCTGAATTGATAACGTTTATGAATATTAATACGGTTGATGAGATGCAACGTATTATAGAGCTTTCGAGCAAAAAAGAATAATCATAATAAATTTGATTACACTTTATTGATAATTTTTAGAATGCTAAATTAACAGAATTTCGTTTTCTGCTTTTTTACCTGAGTTTGACAGTTTGATTTTTATGTGGAAAGATTGTTTTCATATCCATTGGAATGATAAGTAATATTATTTCAACAAATTTTTGCCCATTTTTTACGATTTAATTTGACAGATGATTCTCTTTCTCTTGATGGCCATTTTTATGATTTTTGACCCAATTTTTGGTATAGAATTTGACAGATAGCATGAATCTCAGATAAAATCTAGATACTATCCAAAAAGTCAGGTCCAAAAGTGCTAAAATGGGACAAAAATTTCTACTAATTTACCTCATAGTGATTGTGAAGCTGGAAAATCAGAGGCAATTTGATGAAATTTATGAATACTGTCAATTGATTTTTGACAAAAAATTGAAGCCTCTCACTAAATTTAATTTATACTGTCAAACTAAGGTTTTTACCTACACTTTTCGACTATCTCTACACTATTGATTAAAATCGAAAGTTATTTAGATGACAATCACTTCTATTTTTTGAATTAGGTTTCATTTTATGTAATATATTTTCAATAATTGCGGTTTCAAAGACTTATTGAACTTTTGATTGTTTTTCTTTAGGCAGGGACTTCAGATGGAACTGAATGAAATCAAAGATCTGATTTTAAAAGCTAAAGAAAGTAACGCGCCTACACTAGACCTTTGGCTCAAAGGACTGACGTCATTGCCTCCGGAAATCTCAGAGTTGAAAAATCTAACTGAACTTAACATATCTCATAATGAATTTACTTTGTTGCCTCCGGAAATTTCAGAGTTGAAAAATCTAACTGAACTTAACATATCTTATAATGAATTTACTTTGTTGCCTCCGGAAATCTCAGAGTTGAAAAATCTAACTGTACTTGATATGTCTCATAATGAATTTACTTCACTGCCTCCGGAAATCTCAGAGTTGAAAAATCTAACTGTACTTGATATGTCTCATAATGAATTTACTTCACTGCCTCCGGAAATCTCAAAGTTGAAAAATCTAACTACATTTTACATACATGATAATGAATTTACTTCGTTGCCTCCAGAAATCTCAAAGTTGAAAAATCTAACTACATTTTACATATCTTTTAATGAATTTACTTCGCTGCCTCCGGAAATATCAAAGTTGAAAAATCTAACTAAACTTAACATGGATCGTAATGAATTTACTTCGCTGCCTCCGGAAATTTTAAAATTCTGTCTAGATATTAAGTGGGCGAAGGCTAAATATCAGGAAAAAGGAATATTTATAGAAGGAAATCCTCTTAAAAATCCTCCAATAGAAATTGTAAAACAGGGTAGGGAGGCAATTCTTCGCTATTATAATTCTTTGGAAAATGATTTTGGGGAAGAAATTGATGAAAATTGTTTGATGGAAATTTTACAAAAGATGGGAACTAATGAGAAGGAAATCCAGAAAATACTTCAAAACATACAAAAGAATGAATCCGAATCAAATGCTGAAGATTCTCTACTAGAAAATATTAATCGAATTATTACGTTGAACCTTACTTTTTTTGGTATAGGGCCAAACTTTAATGAAATGATCAGATTGTATTTAGAGAGGAAAAAGCGACAGTCTTAATATTTCTCAGCTTTTTATTTTCCCGCATTCTCTATCTCAAACCTTACATTCCTCTTTTTAAGCTCTTTTATAATCTCTTCCATAAACACCCCAGGTCCCGGCGCATGTCTGTGGTGGAATTCTTTCACCTTGCCTGGCTCTCCGCTGACGCTGATAATTTCCACTCCACAGAAGGGGCTTTTTGGGACGGTGAGGATTTTAGAATATGTGTAATAAAATTGGTGTTGCAATAGTTGGTATATTTTTATCCTATGGTTTTCGATTATTTTTTGCACTGTCGATTAAAATCGAAAGTTATTTAGATGACAATCACTTCTATTTTTTGAATCAGTTTTCATTTTATGTAATAGAGTTTTCAATAATTGCGGTTTCAAAGACTTATTGAACTTTTGATTGTTTTTCTTTAGGCAGGGACCTCAGATGGAACTGAATGAAATCAAAGATCTGATTTTAAAAGCTAAAGAAAGTAACGCGACTACACTAGACCTTTCATCCAAAAGACTGATTTTGCTGCCTCCGGAAATCGCAGAACTCAAAAATCTTACTAGACTTGACATCTCAGGAAATCAATTGAGCTTGCTGCCACCAGAAATCGCAGAGTTGAAAAATCTTACAAAGCTTAACGTATCTGGTAATAAATTAACTTTGATGCCTCCGGAAATCACAGAACTGAAAAATCTTACTACACTTATCCTCTCTGATAATCAATTGACTTCGCTGCCGCCAGAAATTTTAGAATTAGGTATAGATATTGAGTGGGAAGGTAATTCGGCAGAAAAAGGAATATTCTTAGAAGGAAATCCTCTTGAAAATCCTCCAATAGAGATTGTAAAACAGGGTCGTGAAGCAGTTATCAATTATTTCAAGTCATTGGAAGGTGAAAAGAAACCGTTAAATGAAGTTAAAGTTTTGCTTGTAGGAGATGGAGAGACAGGAAAAACCTCACTGTTAAAGAGGCTCTTAGGCGAAGGTTTTGATGGAAATGAGCATCAGACTCAAGGGATTAATATCAAAAAGTGGGGATTTAAAGACAAAAATAAGGAAATAAAAGTTAATTTTTGGGATTTTGGTGGACAGGAAATAATGCATGCTACTCATCAATTTTTCCTTTCCAAAAGAAGCCTTTACATTCTTGTTCTGGATTCTAGGAGGGATGAAAAAGCCGAGTACTGGCTCAAGCACATAAGGAGTTTTGGAGGAGATTCTCCAGTACTTGTCGCCTTGAACAAGATTGATGAAAATCCCTCTTTTGAGTTGAATAGGAAGTTTTTGCAGGAGAAATACCCCTCAATAAAAGGTTTCTTCAGAATTTCTTGTAAAGAGGATAGAGGAATTGAAGGATTTTCCCGAAAATTAAAAAAAGAACTTTTGAAAGTTGAACATATGCAGATAGAATGGGCTAAAAGCTGGTTCGAGGTGAAGACAAAATTAGAAAAAATGAGTTGCAATTTTATTACTTATGAAGAATATCGAAATATATGTCTGGAAGAAAATGTGGGCGATAAGTCATCTCAAAACACTCTTGTTGATTTTCTCAATGATCTTGGAGTAATTGTACATTTTAAAGATATCTCATTGCTCGATACACATGTGCTTGAACCGAAGTGGATTACTGAAGGCGTTTATAAGATCATAAATTCGGAGATTCTAGCTAAGAAGAAGGGAGTTCTTCGATTCAGTATGCTAGATGAAATTTTAGAGCAGAAGAAAGAAGGCGACTACTATTATCCTCCTGAACGTTATGGTTACATCATCAATTTGATGAAAAAATTCGAATTATGCTATTCAATCGACGAAGAAACTGTTCTCCTTCCTGACCTGCTAGCAGTTCCAGAGCCGAATTTTGATTTTGATTCTAATGAAGCTTTGAAGTTTTTTATTGAATACGATTTTCTTCCGCGTTCGATTATGCCTCGTTTTATAGTGAAGATGCACATGGATATAATAGATAATTTGCAGTGGAGAACAGGTGTAGTTCTCGAAAACAAACAATTTAATTCCTGTGCTGTGATCAGATCTGATAATGAAGCAAAGAGAATTTATATTAACGTAAATGGGGGTCAGAAACGAGACTATTTTTCAAGCATACTATTCAATTTGCGGGAAATTAACCGGAGTTTTGAAAAGTTAAAAGCTATCGAGAAAATTCCCCTTCCTGATGAACCCGAGATAGCTGTAAGTTACGAACATTTAGTTAATCTGGAAAAAATGGGTATTGATTTATTTGTACCTGAAGGATCAAAAAAGACATACAATGTCAAGGACTTACTTGGAACAGTAAATATTAAAAGAACAGAACAAGAGTTGCTTGAGAAAATATTTCAAAACACTGAACTCAGTAAAAACAGAGAAAAAGAGATTATTGAGATACTCAAGAATTTAGAGGAAATTGATACCGGATCTGATGATGAAGATACCCTGATAGAAAAAATTAGTAGTGTTGTTTCTGTGAATTTACCCATACCTGGTGTGGGATTGGATCTCGGTAAAATTGTTAAATTATATCTTGGATGGAAAAGAAATCGATCTTGAAAATTCATGAATTTGGTTGAACGTTGCATAAAATGAGTAATACTATCTACTGCAAAGCCGAAATTTATTTCTTGAAATCTTCGTCATGCATTTTATGAGAAGGCCGGTCGCCTGCGACGACCGGTGAGAGCCTGGGGCTATAAGAACCGATTTTCTCCGGCGTTTCTGGTAGAAGGTTCTGGTAGAATTAAGTAGAAAATGAATCTTTTTCGTGCAGAACTTTTAAACATTGTTCTTTTTGTTAGTTAATATTTTTGAAAAAAAGATTATCAGTTCAAAATCTTAAACTCTGACCAGTATAGCCATATTTGCTATCCTGAACCGTTCTTGTCCCGCTCGACGCAGGAGAGCGGCCTTTCCCGCAAAAAATACAAAATATAGGGGAAACCAATGAATAAAAGCCATAGTGGACACCTGTAAAAACCCACCCGTTGAAAAAAACATGAAGATTACTTCTTTTAATTCTTATATAAATCAAATAGTTAATCATGAACAGTTAATCAGGAACCAATGATTTTCACCTAATTTCTTTACATTCTGGTATCTTCAACCTTTCTTTACGTTCTGGAATCCTCTACCTTTCTTTACTTTCCCGCATCCTCTATCTCAAACCTTACATTCCTCTTCTCAAGCTCTTTTATAATCTCTTCCATAAACACCCCAGGCCCCGGCGCATGCCTGTGGTGAAATTCTTTAACCTTGCCTGGCTCTCCGCCAACACTGGTAATTTCCACGCCGCAGGAGGGACTTTTCGGGACGCCTAGGATTTTTATTTTTACGCCGTCGACTGCAAGGTCTTCGAGCAGGTCTGCAAAATGGGCAAAGATTTCTCTGCAAAACCGCCTGTAGGCAGGATGGCCAAGCTGGTCTTTAGTAATTTCCCTGCGTCTCATTCCGAAAAACATAGCTTCCGGGCAGGGGAGCTGGATAACGTTTGCGCCCCGCGTGTCAATAGGCTGGGCTGGTTTTACTCCTTTTACTCTTGCAAGGGGGTTGAGCAGGCAGTGGCCTATGACCAGGACTTCTTCGGTTTCGCCGCCGGCAGAGGGTTTTTCAGAAACGTGGGAGCACTCGTAATTTTCCAGCTTTTTCATATCCTCACCTGTATTTTGCTTAATAACGTTTTTCTCTCATTTTCGGTCTCTAGTACAGCTTTAAAAATGGTAATCTCGAGGATATCTGCTTCTATGCGCTCAAAAAGCAATAATAAGAGGTGAATATTAATTTAAAATTAGTTTTTCACCTCTTAAGTACTAATACAGTTTCATCCTCGACCCTGTCACGATTTAATCCTGCCTAGACTCAATCCTGTCAAGAGTAACTTTGAAACTCTCCAGATTATCACTTTCTTCTAAGCAGGTATACTCCGGTAAGCCCGATTATCCCGTAAATCATTTCGAAGCCCGGAATACCTTTACTTTCCTCTTGTTCAGAAGTTTGTTCAACACCTGTTGTTTCATTTCCGGTATTGTTTCCAGTATTATTACTGAGGTTTTCAGTATTGGGTTCAGCCTGTGTTTTATTTACGGCTTCCTCTGTTGTTGCCTTACCGGTTATTGCAAAGAATGAGAACACCTGGGGTTGTGCCGTGAAATACAGGTATTGGTCGTCTTCTTTTAGCAGGGTTACTGGCAGTTGTGACCATTTCTTGTCGCTGTAGCTGTTGAGCGTGATTGAATTCTGGTCGATCTTCTTATCCTGCAGCCAGGACTTTTCAACCTTGAAACATACTTCAGGGTTTTCAATGTTCTTTTCGGTTGCAAACCCGCTGTTTCCAACCCAGAGGTTGAAGTACTTATAGACCTCACCCGAGTTCAGTTCTGAAACCAGAGTGGATTTGCCTTTGAGCTGTTCGGCAATGGCTGTAATCTTACCTGCATTCTTCTTTGCATCAAAGCTGACATATACAACACAGGTTGCGTTCTTTTCAAAATCAAACATTACTGGCTTTCCGTTTAAAACCTGTGCCTGTGAAAGTTCCTTGACTTCAACGTTAGTTTGAGGTTCAGGGGAACCACCGCCGCCACCGCTACTTCCACTGCTGTGGCTGCTTCCACCAGAAGTGCCATCAGAAGTGCCATCAGAAGTGCCATCAGAAGTGCCATCAGAAGTGCCATCTGAACTGCTATCAGAAGTGCCACCGGAAGTACCATCTGAACTGTTATCTGAAATGCCATCAGAAATGCTGCTATTATTACCTACAACTTCCTCTGAAGGAGTCTCTGTTACGTTTTCGGAAGGAGTGACTGTTGAATTAGTTGATGCCGGAGGTTGCTCAGGCGTTGAAGAATTCGACGTTGCAAGAGCTGCATAGTCGATCTCACTTTCGCTAAAGTTTGCTGTCTCCTCTGCTATACCGTCTCCGTCTACATCGTAATGTGTTTGAGAAAAGCCTGTTCCATCAGGTTTAGCCCAATAGTTTCCTGCAATATAGGGGCCACCTATGATGTTTTTTCCTGTTGTTCTGGTAGTGTTCCAGATGTTAGGGTAGCCATAATAGCCATCAAAAATTACATTTACTGTGTTATTGAAATAATTGTTATAGATTTTGCTACTAGCATCTGCTTTATCGTAAAGCCCACATTTCTTATTAAAACTTATAGTATTACCGGCAATATCAGAGCGGCCTTCGTACATCAGGGCTATACCCTGATCATTTTCTGTAATTGTGTTATTCTCAATTTGGCTATTTCCTGAATCTCCTACAATGACTCCTATTTCACAGTTAGAAATCCTGTTGTTTTTGACAGTAGCACCGTAATAACATTCCCCAACAGAAACTCCTGATTCACAATTTGAAATTTCATTATTATTTATAGTAAAAGTAGAGTACAGATTTGTGTCAATGCCTGTACCATAATTCAGGATTTTATTTTTTTCAATTATGCAGTTAGAGAACTGACCGAGATTTATTCCATAAGAAGTATCAGTACCTTTTAGGGTAAAACCTTTAATAGTTATCTCCTGTGCATCACCTGTAAGGTAAAAACCATCTCCTTGAATTATCGTGTCTTCAGGATTGCCTGATTGGGACATAATAACCATATCGTATGTACTGAGAGTAACATTCTCATAATAAGTACCAGGTTCTACAATTATAGTATCTCCGTGCGTTGCATTATTCACAGCTGACTGTATTGATTCACCGTTGTGTACTATTATGTCAGTTGCAGCACCTATTCCAGATCCTGTTATAAATATAAAAATTGACAATAATAATGCAATAAAGCGATTTCTCATTTCCTACATCTCCAATTTAAGATCACTTTATTATTTTTGATATATAAAGTATATTATAAGGTACATCTTGAATCCTAATAAATTTACAGGTCTTCAAAAACCGTGAAAAAAGATTTTTTACTTGAAAACAAGCCCATATAGTGAAATTACTTGAAAATCATTCTCATGCCAAAGAAAACAATTGATTAAATGGGAGTTTTAAAAGAAAGAGAGGTCGACTTTCGTAGGATTCCAGTTTGATGATCAGGAAATTTAGGAGATTTGGAAGATTTAGGAGATTTAGGAGATTTAGGAGATTTGGAAGATTTGGAAGATTTAGGAGATTTGGGAGATTTGAGATAGATGGTGACCTCGCTACCTGCATGAATCCAAGTGTACCGATTCCAAAATAGATCTCTTTTTGACAGAAAATTCGTTAATTAACAGACAGATCAATTATTGTTGAGTCATCCACAAAGTGTCGTATAAAATCGATTGCAATTATTTGGAATTATTGAATCCTTGATGATTGACTCGACACTATGGTATTAACCTGACTTTCACCTGGCCTTCACCTGACCTTCACTTGTCCTTCACTTAGCCTCCACCTGTATTACCTTTGTACGAAAATAAGAGATTATATATTTATCTTCCTGCATATGTATTCAAAAATGGTATCTGTGAGCCTGCATACCAGCTATACTTTTGCGATCTGTTAGGGTATGTTTGCAAGAGAAATGCAGGAGCACTGCCCTTATAATTGGAAGGTTACGGCACATGTATGAAGATTTTGGAACAACACTTAACAGAGGATTTTACAGCTGGTTTAGAAATTTAAATATCTGTATTCCATTCGTCCTTAATTTTCTTATCAATATGATTATTTATGTCCTTTTCTTTGGCTTGATGGGCATCTTGTTCTTTACCTCTAATACAGGAAGTATTATCGATCCTGCAACCCTTTCCAACAAGGAAATTCTTTCCATATTATGGAACGGTTTTTCTGAGAACCTTGGACTGTCCTTATTTTTGATTATCGCGTTTTTCCTGTTTGCATTGTTCGTGCAGTCCTTCTTCACAGCAGGAGCAATAGGAATGGCAAAAAAAGCCTCTGAGACAGGAGATACCGGGATCTTTGATATGCTGGTTTCGAGTTCAAAAAACACCTTCAGGCTTTTCCTTGCAGTCCTGCTGATTAACCTGCTCTTGCTTGTAGGAATCATATTTATAGTGCCCGGAGCCTTTGCAGTAGGGAACCTGAATACGTTTATCCAAAATCCAGAAGCCTCAGTAAACGGTATGAAGGCACTCGGTATAGGAGTCATTCTCTGGATCATTTATATACTACTTCTCAATCTCGTGCTTTCTCTCAGCAGCTATGCCCTTGTGATCGATGAACTTGGACCCCTTGAGGCTTTGGGTGAAAGTTTTCGTTTCTTTACTAATAATAAGCTGGACGTTTTCATTATCTGGATAATCACTATCGGATTAGCTATAATCAATGGTTATGTCAACGAATTTGTAGACTCGGGAAACATCCTGTTTACAGCAATTATATCTCTGGTTCCGATTGTGATTCTGCAGCCTCTCACGGCTGTCCTGTGGACACGCCTCTATCTGACAAGAAAAGGAAGAAAGCTCTATGACCCTTCAGATCTGCTCTCCGTCCCGGATAGCTTCTGAAATGTTAGTTTTTGAAAGGTCTTTCGAGAGGTTAGTTTCTCGAAGATCTTTCTGAAAGGTCTTTCTGAAGGATAATTTCTTAAAGATCAATTTTGAAAGGTTAATTCTGAGAGGCTAGTGCTTTTATTTTTATTTAATGTTTTTAGTTTCTATTTTTAAGCCCGGCCGAGCAACTTGCAAGTCTGGCATACATCTTCAGTGCAGGTCTCCCCGCAAATCCTGCACTTCCCGATTTTTGCGGGTGGCATTTCCTTGATAAGTGCTCCTGCAAGCTTGTCAAAGCCCCTTAGCAGGGAATATTTGGTTCCAGGGTGCTTTGCCTCAAAGTTGTTCAGAAGCTCCCTTATCTCCCCTCGTAAAGCTTCTCCTGCATACGGGCATTCGCTGAAGTCCACAGGGAGGGAGTTTACAAGAGCATAAAGTGCCACTTCTTTTTCAGGGATATTCCTCAGAGGTTTTGCCCGCAAGACCAGGCCTTCAATAGCTGCAGGCGGGGCAAGCCTGACCATGCGCTCCACATCTCCCCTTAAGTGGTTGAGAAGAATTGTCTGGGCTTCATCATCCAGGTTGTGTCCTGTGACGAGTTTTGTTGCCCCGATTTCAAGCGCGGTTCTATTGAGAATATTCTTTCTGAGGACGCCGCAGTAGCTGCATGCGCCTTTTTCCCGGTCCATTGCAGCCAGCTCGTCCATAGTTACTCCGTGTACATCTTTGAAGGATTTTATGATATGCCTCACCCCGAGCATCTTCGTGAGGCTTTTTGCAACTTCGAGGGAATGAGGGCGGTATCCGTTTATTCCCTCGTCCACTGAAATTGCAACGATTTCAATGTCCGGCCTGTTCCCCAGAATTTTGTGCACTATATAGAGGGCAACTGAGCTGTCCTTACCCCCGCTTAGAGCAACAGCTATCACATCATTTTTACGGATACTATACTCTTTTCGTATTGTCAGTTTGATTTTCCTTTCGACATCTTCTACAAAATGTTTCTTGCAAAGGTGCATCCCGGAATATTTCTGAAAAATGATGGCTTCATGATTGCATTTTTTGCATTTGATTGTCATTTGAATCCTTTTTTCTGCCAATTGCCTGAAAATAATCTGAAAAGCTGAAATCTGACAAACAGATATAATTTAATTATTTTCAATTATTCTATGCCAGAATTCATTTAGAAAAGGAACCGCTCATATATATTGCTTTTTATGTATTTTTACGGAAAAGCGTTTTTACAGCTTTTTTGCTTATTTTCAGAATTTTTATGAGGTCGGTCCCACTTGTGAGATCAAGTTTAATTCTACGACACATTCTAAGCCCGTTAAAACCATGTCTTGAATCTGAAAGATTGCAAGTTTTTTAACAGGGAAACTGCTTTCCGTTTTTCTTTTCTGTCTCAAAAGTTTGGATTTTTAGTTAGAAAGTTGAGCTATATATAGAAGGTCAATATAAGACTAATATAACATTATAAGCAAAAGCTTATAAAAATAATTAAATTTGATAATTAATAGCTTTTGTTTTTTTAAGTGTGCAGTCCAAGTGGACAATGCACATTTGATAGGGGGAGCACTATGTCAGTTAAAATCGAATGGCAAATTTTTAAAGCCGAGACCCGGAGCGATGGCACGTGGAGCTCGAACAGCCCTGCCCTTGCGGAGCTGCTCAACGCCATAGCAAGCCCGGACAAAATAAAGGAACCTGCTCTGGATATTGAAGACGCTATGGCCCATCTGGCCATCAAAGGGTTGCCGTATTTCAAAATAACCGAAGTCACTTCCGGGAATACCAGGGAGAATAACAGCATTAAAAAGCCTTCAGTGGCCATATGCTAGCATAAACTCACAGGTAAAAACCAGTAAAAATCGACAACTTGTGTTCGGTTAAAACGCGATCTGAAGAAAATGTGTTATTTTCATTGCATTTCTGTAAATCTGTAGTATGGAAAAAATAGAACATTGTAATCTTTATATTAAATTATATTATGTTACATTCTATTATTTTTATTTTATTTTTATATTATTTAATTGTATGAGACATCTTTTACACATATTCTGGTTTTTCTTAACTCTGTGTCTACGCTGTTTTGAGTAAGGGACAAGTGAGAGACAAGTGAGAGACAAGTGAGAGACAAGTGAGAGACAAGTGAGAGACAAGTGAGAGACAAGTGAGAGACAAGTGAGAGACAAGTGAGAGACAAGTGAGAGACAAGTGAGAGACAAGTGAGAGACAAGTGAGAGACAGCGATAAACTAAACAAGCAGTAGATCCCTGATTCAATCGTTGAAATTTACCTGAAGACCTTGTTGACACAGGAAGCGCATAATGATTCAGCTAGGTTTTATACAAAATCCTTTTAAAATAATCTCCCATACTTAAATGGGGGACAAATGCTGCATATGGGGGACAGATGCCGTATAAAACTAATTTTGAACTGCCGAAAACAGTCAGGGAAAAACTGACGGAGCACGGCCAGGATATTTACAGGGAAGCTTTCAACAGCGCCTGAGAAGAGTCTAAAGAACCTTCCGAACAACGGGGAGATACTACAAGAGAAGAGACTGCCCACAAAGTTGCCTGGAGCGTTGGAGAAAGTATATGAAAAAGATTCTAAAGGAAACTGGGTAAAAAAATGAATTTTTGATTTTTGAAACTCTGCCTGTTTATCTTTTGAATCCTTTTTTATGAATGTTCCATACTTATCAGCAAGACAACCAGCTAGAAGATAGCTGTGGTGCTCTTACTGTAAAATAGATAGCAATCGCCTTCCTACCCGCAAGATAACCAGCTTGAAGATAACTGTAGAGCTACCTAATTATTAAAGGCCTGAAAATTGGGGTTACATATTTGGCATATAAGGAAAATAAGAAAAACGCACATTTTAAATATTTGAATAAAGTATTTGATATAGGTGGGAAGGTGTAAAAATGAATATACTATCCTTTATAATAAACACTAAATGTAAATACCGTACTTCATGTCCATATTTTCAGAAAGGAAGTAAATACTGTGAAGGATTGGACTACTGTAAGTGCGGGCTATTTTTGAAAAGGAAAAGAGGAGTCTAAACTTTTTCAGTTCTTGCTCTTGAAGTACTTGCTTTCAGTCGTTATTCTGAATCTCTTTTGCTTCCTGTAACTTCTTCCTAAAAGCTCTTGCTTTTGCTTCTACTACCTTTTCTGCAAAAATTCCGAGAAATAAAAGTACTTATTACTATTTGGCTTAACGATTTCTATCCTATGAGTTCATCCCAAAACCAATTTTATTCTCAAAAATTAGTAAAGTTTCAGAGCTATTTTCCATAATTTGAAGCTCGATTAACTATTCAGAATCTGGATTCAGAGAAGCAGTTTTGAGTTTTGGGATTAACTCCATATATATCTTTTTTGAATCGATCGAAACCGTCAGGTTCAGTTTTGTACCTCGTTGTCCCCTTAGCTTTGCACAAATCCGTTGCCATAAATGCACATTAGAGTAGGGACATTCTGAATGGATAGAATGGCGGGTTGTTTCGCAATCGTCGGGTAAGTCGGGAGGATTACTCCTCCTTTCTCCCCTAAGAACTGTACATGAAACTTTAGCTTCATACAGCTCAAGCATCTCATAACCCATATGTAGGGCGGCAATTATTTAATTGGAATTTATT
>Ga0268360_1000840_pt1 | contig 40741 bp, 28 predicted proteins | sample BioMet11_FD_192465 | JGI IMG/M metagenome (GOLD analysis project Ga0268360, IMG submission 192465) | Sewage microbial communities from Oakland, California, United States - Biofuel 11 (Illumina Assembly) | ecosystem: Engineered > Wastewater > Sewage > Unclassified | place: USA: California... | reverse complement strand
GGGCAAGATCAGCCTGTTATCCCCAGAGTACCTTTTATCCGTTAAGTGACGGCGCTTCCACGTGCCACCGCCAGATCACTAAGACCTACTTTCGTACCTGCTCGTCCTGTCGGACTCGCAGTCAAGCTGCCTTATGCCTTTACACTTGTACGCTGATTTCCAACCAGCGCAAGGCAACCTTCGCGCACCTCCGTTACTGTTTAGGAGGCGACCGCCCCAGTCAAACTGCCCGCCTATCGCTGTTCCCGATCCAGATTGATGGACCAGGTTAGAAACCTAGCCCTGCAAGAGTGGTATTTCACTGACGACTCCTCACAGCCTGGCGGCCATGTCTCAATGTCTCCCACCTATTCTACACATGCAGGGCCAAGTCCCAATGATAAGTTACAGTAAAGGTTCATGGGGTCTTTCCGTCTAATCACGGGTAACCGGCATCTTTACCGGTATTTAAATTTCACCGAGTTCCGCGTCGAGACAGTGCCCATATCGTTCCACCATTCGTGCGGGTCGGAACTTACCCGACAAGGAATTTCGCTACCTTAGGACCGTTATAGTTACGGCCGCCGTTTACTGGGGCTTCGATTCAGGGCTTCGCATTGCTGCTAACTCCTCCTCTTAACCTTCCAGCACCGGGCAGGCGTCAGCCCCTATACGTCCGCTTGCGCGTTCGCAGAGGCCTGTGTTTTTGGTAAACAGTCGCATGGGCCTGCTCTCTGCAACCACGCTTAACTTATTGCTAAACCAAGCGTGGCCACACTTCTCCCGAAGTTACGTGTGCATTTTGCCGAGTTCCTTAACGCGGATTCTCTCGCGCGCCTGAGATTTTTCATCCCACCTACGTGTGTCCGATTACGGTACGGTTAAACATAGACGAACCTTAGAGACTCTTTCTCGGCACCTTGATTACGCCAGCTTCGATCCGCCGTAGCTTCACTCGCTGTCACAGCTCGCCTCAGGGACCGGATTTTCCATGCCCCCTCATCAGTTTACTGCTTCGACCGGAACAACCGTTCTCCGGCCTGGTTTCACCTCATGCGTCATCCCATCGAATCTATGCTTAGTGCTGGAATATGAACCAGCTTCCCATCGACTACGCCTTTCAGCCTCGTCTTAGGGCCCGACTAACCCTGGGCAGACGACCTTTACCCAGGAAACCTTAGGTTTCCGGCGGAAGGGAATCTCACCCTTCTTTTCGTATACTTATACCTGCATTCTCTCTTCCATCCCCTCCAGCAGAGCTTACGCTCCACCTTCTCCGGTCCATGGAATGCTCCCCTACCATCCAGCCCTTACGGGCTGGGTCCGAAGCTTCGGTATACTGCTTAGCCCCGTTATATTGTCTGCGCATCATTGCTCGACCAGTGAGCTGTTACGCACTCTTTAAAGGAGTTGCTGCTTCTAAGCCAACCTCCTGGCTGTCTTTGCAATAACACTTCATTTCACACTTAGCAGTATTTAGGGACCTTAGCTGTCGGTCTGGGCTGTTCCCCTCTCGACAATGAACTTTGTTGCACACAGTCTCACTCCCATACGCTGTGTCAAGGCATTCGGAGTTTGCATGGGTTTGGTACCCGGTGAAGAGCCCTAGTCCAAACAGTGCTCTACCTCCTTGACATCTGTATGAGGCTGTCCCTCAAGGCATTTCGGGGAGTGCCAGCTATTCCCTGGTTCGATTAGCTTTTTACTCCTTATCACCACTCATCACTACGTTTTTTATAACATTAGTGTTCGGTCCTCCACTTGATTTTACTCAAGCTTCAACCTGGCAGTAATAAGATCACCAGGCTTCGGGTCTACGACATGCAACTAATTTCGCCCTTATCAGACTCGGTTTCCCTACGGCTCCGGGACTCCCATCCCTTAACCTTGCTACATACCGTAACTCGCAGGCTCATTCTACAAAAGGCACGCCGTCACTGACTTGCGCCAGCTCCGACCTGTTGTGGGCTTATGGTTTCAGGTTCTCTTTCACTCCCCTCACCGGGGTTCTTTTCGCCTTTCCCTCATGGTACTTCTGCACTATCGGTAGCCGCAACGTATTTAGCCTTGGATCGTGGTAGACCCAGCTTCCGACAAGGGTTCTCTGGCCTCGCCGTACTCAGGAACTTGTTTCACGAAGTGCTCATCATTTCGCCTACGGGGCTCTCACCCTCTCTGGCAGGCCTTTCCATGCCTTTCCGCTATAATGAGCTTTTCTCTCTTCGCGAGGTCCTGCACGTCCCTCCAAGCAGTTCCTGCAACCCCCAGCTGGCAACGGCGTGCACCTTGACACCAGCTTGAGTTTAGGCTCTTCCCCGTTCGCTCGCCGCTACTCGGGGAATCTCTGTTGATTTCTTCTCTTTCAGATACTGAGATGGTTCACTTCTCTGAATTCCGCTTCACAGAACCTATTGATTCAGCCTGTGATACGCACCTTGCGGTGCGTGGATTACTCCATTCGGTCACCCCGGGATCACGGAATATGTGCTTCTCCCCCGGGATTTTCGCAGCTTGTCACGACCTTCTTCGCCGTGCGGCTCCGAGGCATCCACCTTAAGCCCGTCTTCGCTTGACCATATTAGTCTTTACTCTTCCACAACTTGCCTATGAGCCTCGAAATATATCCCTTCAAGGATATATCCCTTCCTCATATTCTTTCTCAGAACTCGGCCTTAATGCTCCCATTTCTTTTCTGAAACTCGGCATTCTTAGCCTAATCTTCTGTTCCCCTTCCCTAAAATTATCAATGAACACAGTAAACAGCGTCCGGCTTCCGCCTCGCGCCATTCCAGTTTGATCTGGGCCAGAATAGAGTTGAACTATTGACCCCTTCCTTATCAGAGAAGTGCTCTAACCAAACTGAGCTACTGGCCCGAAATAAAAAAGGGAAAGGATAGAGCGAAAATAAATTGAGGTATTACTGCCTTCGATTGAGTCCATACAGCTTGCGCCATACGGCCTTTCTCGCAGAAAGGAGGTGATCCAGCCGCACTTTCCAGTACGACTACCTTGTTACGACTTCACCCTCCTCACGAGACGTACCTTCGACGTCGTCCCCCATTGCTGGTTGAACTAACGGCTTCGGGTGCCTCCCACTCAGATGGTGTGACGGGCGGTGTGTACAAGGCCCGGGAACGTATTCACCGCGCCATGCTGATGCGCGATTACTAGCGATTCCACCTTCATGAAGTCGGGTTTCAGACTTCAATCCGAACTACGGGCGATTTTCTGCGATTTGCTCCACCTCGCGGCTTTGCCTCGCTCTGTCTCACCCATTGTAGCACGTGTGTAGCCCTGGACATAAGGGCCATGATGACTTGACGTCATCCCCACCTTCCTCCGGTTTGTCACCGGCAGTTCCGCCAGAGTCCCCACCATTGTGTGATGGTAACTGGCAGTAGGGGTTGCGCTCGTTGCGGGACTTAACCCAACACCTCACGGCACGAGCTGACGACAGCCATGCAGCACCTGTACAGGGACGCATTGCTGCGCTGTGACATCGCTGCCACATTCCCCTGTATGTCAAACCCAGGTAAGGTTCCTCGCGTACCATCGAATTAAACCACATGCTCCACCGCTTGTGCGGGCCCCCGTCAATTCCTTTGAGTTTCACCCTTGCGAGCATACTCCCCAGGCGGTGCACTTACCGCGTTAACTCCGGCACTGAAGCATCCGCCCCAGCACCTAGTGCACATCGTTTACAGTGTGGACTACCAGGGTATCTAATCCTGTTTGATCCCCACACTTTCGCACCTCAGCGTCAATCATCGGCCAGGAGCTCGCCTTCGCCACTGGTATTCTTCCAGATCTCTACAGATTTCACCCCTACACCTGGAATTCTAGCTCCCTCTCCGTGATTCAAGCCCCACAGTTTCCAGCGCAATCCTACGGTTAAGCCGTAGGCTTCCACGCCGGACTTACAGAGCCGCCTACATGCCCTTTACGCCCAGTAATTCCGAACAACGCTCGCCCCCTACGTGTTACCGCGGCTGCTGGCACGTAGTTAGCCGGGGCTTATTCGTCGGTTCATGTCATCCCACGGGCATTCCCTCCCATGGTTATTCTTCCCCAACAAAAGGACTTTACAACCTTTCGGCCTTCGTCATCCACGCGGCGTCGCTCCGTCAGACTTTCGTCCATTGCGGAATATTCTTAGCTGCTGCCTCCCGTAGGAGTCTGGGCCGTATCTCAGTCCCAGTGTGGCCGTACACCCTCTCAGGCCGGCTACCCATCATCGCCTTGGTGGGCCATTACCTCACCAACTAGCTAATGGGACACGGGCTCATCCTCGGGCAGCGCCGAAGCGCTTTTCCTCGCTACACTGAAGTAGCGAACGTATTCGGTATTACCCACTATTTCTAATGGCTATCCCCATCCCAAGGGCAGGTCACCCATGCGTTACTCACCAGTCCGCCGCTCTAGGGGGTATTGCTACCCCTTGCCGCACGACTTGCATGCTTAAGACACGCCGCCAGCGTTCGTTCTGAGCCAGGATCAAACTCTCCATGATATATACCAAGGGTCCGAAGACCCCTAGCTATCAATAAGAGTATTGACAAGTTCGCCTCTTCATCAGAAGAGACCGGCATTCGATATCCTTCTCAAGCGCCTCTCGACGCCCAAGCCAGGTACTCGGAGGCTCTCGCCCCCTCGTTGCCTTACCTCGCTCTATCCCATCCCTATTTACTGTTAAGGACCACTGCTTCGTACTTAGCAATTTTCATGCCAAGCTCGATGCTTATTGATACCATCGTTCGATCAATCGTGTCAACCGCTCGCCAACTTTTTCTTGCATTTTCTGCAGTTGGTTGCGGTCTGCTACTATTTAGCAGAACCGCTCGTCATACACCCCAGAGCGAAGCAGATCAGCAACCCAGCTCGTACACCGCGCAACCGGCGCACCGGGCCACTTACCTTAGTCCCTTCCGTTGTGCTGATTTATCTTCCGGAACTCCGTTGCCGTGCAGTCCCGCTTTTTGAGCGCTCGATGAAACTATCGTATTTCACCGTTTACTGTCAAGCGCCCTTCTGGACAAAATCGAACGAATTCCTTCCGCGAATCCCCTTCCGTACGGCTGATCGGTGGCGTATGCCGGCGGGCGCTCCATGGCCCCGGCGAAGCGTCGCACGTTGGCGACCCCGCACGACAGCTCGAAGCGCTCGAACATGGGCTCGTCGTTCGGCGAGTCTCCGAAGAAGATCGCCGCGCGCGGATAGAGTATCGGATCCCAGCCCAGGATCCTTGAGAGGAATAGCTCGGACATCGAGAGTTTGTCGTAATCGCCGAACCAGGCGTTGACGTGGATGGAGCTCACCTTCGCGCGAGCCCCTTCGGCCTCGCAGAGCTCCTTGACCCGGAGCGCCGTCTCGAGCCCGAGGTCCGGTTCCTCCTCGGCGAAGTCCAAGGCGAGGTCGAAGAGCCGATAGGCCTGGTCCTTCGCGACGCGCAGGCCCGGCACCCGGCGCAGGGCCTCGGCCCCCAGGCGCTCCAGCCTGGCGCGGGAGTCCGCTATGTCCGGAGCCGCAGGGTGGTAGAGCCGCTCGAGGTGGCCGCCCCGCATGAAGAACGCGAAAGCGCCGTTCTCCCCCACGACGCCGGCCACGGGCCACTGCCTGGCTATGAGGTCGCACCATCCGGCCGGGCGGCCGGTGACGGGGATGGCCGCGAGCCCCGCTCTGCGGAGGGCCCATATGGCCGAGTAGGACTCCTCGGGCAGGAGCCCGCCCTCGGTGATGGTGTCGTCGATGTCGAAGAGGACGAAGCGGATGCCGACCGCCTCGCCGCGGGGCAGGTCGGCTATCGGAGCGAGGGACTTCATGAACGGACGGATATCTTCTTGAACTGGATGAAGTAGTCGACGAAGGAGAGCACGGCCAGGAATGCCGCCAGGGAGTACACCGCGTAGATGACGGTCGACAGGGGACCGACGGCGAGAGACTCTGAGCCGAGCTTCGAGAGGCTCACGAACGCGAGGGAGAGGGTGCCCGCGACCATATACGTGGCCGACTTCAGCTTCCCTCCTTTCCGGGCGCCCATGGCGACGCCCTTCTGGACGAGGAGCATGCGCAGGAAGTTTATCGAGAACTCCCGGTAGAGGATGAGCACGAAGGCCCACGCGGGCATGATGCCGTCCAGGGCGAAGCACGCGAAGTAGGTGAGCCTCGCGAACACGTCGGCGTACGGATCGAAGAGCTTGCCGAAATCGCTCACAGTCCCCGACCTCCGGGCGGCGAGACCGTCGAAGAGGTCGCTCACTTCTATGACGAGGAAAAGCCCCCAGAGGACCGCGACGTACAGGACCGGCGCGGAGGCGGTCCCGAAGCGATAGACGGCGAAGAATACGGGAGCGAGCACGAGCCTGCTCGCCGTAAGCTTGTCTGCCGTTGTCATGGGCGCAGTATGGGTATTTGACACCGTCGATGTCAAGTTGTATTATTCGCCGACCGGATGCCTTCTTCGGAGGACGGCGTGGTCGATAGACTCGGCAAGAGCATTGTAGGCACGGTCCTCGGATACTTCGTCCTTCAAAGCGGCATATTCGTAGGCTTTTCGCTCTTCGCGACGCCGTCGATACTCGGGGTCCCCAAGAGCTTCATCGGCCTGCTGGGGCGGACTTTCTTCATCGTCATCGTCGCATACCACGCCGTACTAATGGCGACCCTGCTCCGCTTCAGGCCGGACTTCGCCAAAGTCCCTTCGGGCGAGAAGCTCGATCGCGTGAACCTGGCCAACCGGGTCACCCTCTTCAGGCTGACGAGCATGCCCACCGTCCTCTTCCTAGTCCTCGCGGCGAGGGACTACAGCATGCGGCTGCCCCTCCTGGGCCTCGTGGTCCTCGTCTTCTCCACCGACTTCATCGACGGATGGATCTCCCGCACCGCCGGGGAGGTAACCAAGGTCGGGAAGATGATGGACAGCGCCAGCGACTACTGTCTCCTCCTTGTCCTCTCGATCGTCTTTTATTACTTTTCCCTCGTACCGATCTGGTTCTTCATTCTCGTGACCGCCCGCCTGACGCTCCAGATGGTCCTGGTGTCCATCCTCATCGTGATAAAGAAGAGGATCGAGCCGAAGACGACCTTCATGGGCAAGGCCGCCGTGGCATCCATCATGGTGCTCTACGCGGCGGAGGTGATCCGGCTCATATTCGGCATCGGCCGGATCGAGCTGGTCGCGGTCCTGGAGTGCGCAACCGCGGCGATCGTGCTCGTGAGCATGGTCGACAAGGTGATCGCCTTCATACGCGAGCTTCCCAGGTCGGCATGATACAGGAGCGAAGCGAATGGCGATGATTCGGAGCGCCCTAGAGATCGCCCTCGAGCGGTCGAAGGACATAAAGGTGGACGAGGCCGCCCTCGAGGCGAGCGAGCTCAAGGCCGAGGGGAAGAAGGCCGCCGGCCGCTTCCTCGACGACCCGGCCGGGGCGGATCTCGCCCAGGCCCTCGGCAAGATCCCGAAGGAGAAGCGCCTGGCCGCCAGGTCCGGGGCCTTCGACGTGCTCGCCTCGCAGCTGCAGCTGCCGACCGTCGAGGCGGCCCTCGACAAGCTCGAGACCCTCTCGGCGGGCTTCTCGGCCATAGCCTCGACCTCGGGGGGAGGGCTCCTGGGAGGCGTGGGCTCGGCCATGGCCGACAAGCGGGTCCAGGCTCTCTTCCAGCAGCTAGCCGGTTTCTTCAAGCAGTACCTCGAGGACATGAAGAACGTGGAGCAGGCGATCCGCAAGCAGTGGGCGCCCAAGCTCCGCGAGAAGGAGCGGCAGATGGCCGCCCGCATGGGCCAGAACGTCCGGATCGACCCCATGGCCGACCCGGAGTTCGCCGCCTTCTACAAGCAGAACGTCAGCGCCGCCCGGGACCAGTACCAGGCCGCCCTCGACAAGGCCAAGGAGGACCTCGCCGCCATGCTCGGCGTCGAGGCCAAGTGAGCCCGGCCGCCTAGGCGGCCTCAAGGCTCGGCCCGGCCCATCCCCCCTCAGCCGTCCTTCCTCATGAGCGCCACGAGGAGGAGGGCCGCGTCGGAGTTCCGCACGCCCCACACCCGGGAGGCTTGCCCCAGGGTGAGGGGGCGGACCGAGCGCAGCCTCTGGACGGCCTCGGCGGAGAGCCCCGCCACCTTCCCGTAGTCGAAGCCCTCGGGGATGCGCATCCTGTCGGACCTCTCCATCCGCCCCGCGAGCTTCTCCTCCTTCGCGACGTAACCCGAGTAGCGTTCGTCCAGCTCGGCGGTCTCGATCCACGCCCGGGGAAACCGTGCGGGGAGCTCCGGCAGGAGGACTGGGAGGCAGTCCCGGGCCGAGGGGTCCCTGAGGGCGGCGGCGGCGCTCTCGCCCACGTGGGGCGCCAGGGAGGGAATCGAGGCCGCGTCGGCCTGGGAGACCCGCCGGGCCTCGACGAGGGACTTGATCTCTCCGATCCCGGCGCGCTTGCGCTCGAAGCGCTCCTGGCGCTCCCGATCCACGAGGCCGACGGCGCGGCCGATCGGGGTGAGCCGGGCGTCCGCGGTGTCCTGGCGGAGGGCGAGGCGGTGCTCCGCCCGGCTCGTGAACATCCGGTACGGCTCCTCGATGCCGAGGGTGACGAGGTCGTCGACGAGGACGCCGATGTAGGCTTCGGAGCGCGAGAGGATCACCGGCTCCTCTCCGGACAGGAAGCGGGCCGCGTTGATCCCCGCCACGATGCCCTGGGCGGCGGCCTCCTCGTAGCCCGAGCTGCCGTTGGTCTGCCCCGCCACGAAGAGGCCCCGGACTCGCTTGGACTCGAGGGAGGCCGAGAGCATCGCGGGCTTGAGGTAGTCGTACTCCACGGCGTAGGCGGGCCGCACGATGATCGCCCGACGCAGGCCGGGGATCGTGTGGATGAAGGAGGCCTGGACGTCCTCGGGGAGGGAGGAAGAGAGGCCGTTCAGGTACATCTCGTCGGTGTACTCCCCCTCGGGCTCCACGAAGACCTGGTGCCGGTCCCGGCCCGGGAAGCGCACGACCTTATCCTCGATGGAGGGGCAGTAGCGCGGCCCCTTGCCGACGATGACGCCGGAGTACAGGGGCGAGCGCCCCAGGCCCGCCCGGATGGCCGCGTGGGTCGCCTCGTTGGTGTAGGTGATCCAGCAGGGGAGATTGGGGCGCACAACCTTCTCGTCGACGAAGGAGAAAGGCTCGGGGGGTTCGCCGTCCTGCTTCTCCATCTCGTCGAAGTCGATGGAGCGGGCCGCGATGCGCGCGGGGGTGCCGGTCTTGAGCCGGCCCAGCTCGAAGCCCTTCCGGCGCAGGGCGGCCCCGAGGCCGACCGCCGCCCGTTCCCCGAGCCGGCCCCCCGAAGCGCTCCATTCGCCTATGAAGAGCTTGCCCTCCATGAAGGTGCCCGTGGTGAGGACCAGGGCACCGCAGCCGATGCGGTGCCCCCGCTCGGTGACCACCCCCTCTATCCGCTCCCCCGAGGCGTCGAGGATGAAGTCGACCACAGTGTCCATGAAGAGCTCGAGGTTGGCCTGAGCCTCGAGGGTCTTCCGCGCCAGGGAGGAGTAGAGGGCCTTGTCGGCCTGGGCGCGGGGCGCCTGAACCGCGGGGCCGCGGGAGCGGTTGAGCACTCGGTACTGGATCAGGGCCCCGTCGGTGAGGAGGGCCATCTGGCCGCCGAGGGCGTCGATCTCACGGACGAGGTTCCCCTTGGAGAGGCCGCCGATCGAGGGGTTGCAGGACATGCGGCCGATGGTGTCTACGTCTTGGGTGACGAGGAGGGTCCTTCGCCCGAGCCTCGCGAGAGCCAGGGAAGCCTCGATGCCCGCGTGGCCGCCGCCGATCACAATCGCTTCGTAGTCCATGGATCTCTACTTGCCCAGGCAGAAGCGCGAGAATACCGCCTCGAGCACTTCCTCCGAAGCGACCTCGCCGGTTATCTCGCCCATGGCGTCGGCGGCTTCCTTGAGGTCGAGGACGAGGGCGTCCAGGGGCACCCCCGCCTCGACGCCCTTGAGGGCGCCGTCGAGGGCCGCGGCGGCGCGGTCGAGGAGGAGCTTCTGCCTCTCGCCGGCCACCCGGAGCTCTCGCTCGGCCCCCGGGGGGGCGTCCAGGCCGAACCGCGGCGCTACGAGTTCGCGCAACTTCTCCAGGAACTCCGGCAGCCCCTCGCCAGTGGCCGCCGAGAGCCCGAGGAAGCCCGCGGGCGGCGAGACACATCCGGGATCGTCGACCTTGTTCCACGCCTTCAGGGCGTCGGGGCGGGAGGCGAGGAACGATGCATCCTCGTCGGCGAGGCCCACGGTCCCGTCGACGATGTAGGCGACGGCCTCGGCCTCGGACGCGAGGGCCCGGCTCCGCGACACGCCCTCGGCCTCCACGGCGCCCTCGGCGTACCGGAGCCCGGCGGTGTCGACGAGCCTCACGGGGAGGCCGCCCAGCTCGACGCCCGCCTCGATCCAATCCCGGGTCGTGCCGGGCTCCGCGGCGACGATGGATCGCTCTTCCCTGACGAGGCGGTTGAAGAGCTTCGACTTGCCCGCGTTGGGCCGGCCGGCGATCACGACCCTGGCCCCTCGCTCGTAGAGCCGGCCCGCGGCGTAGCCGTCCAAGAGCCTGGACACTAGGTCCCGGGCCGAGAGGACAGCGGTGGGATCCATCCCGCCTCCGGGAGAGTCGTCCTCCTCGGCGTAGTCGAGCCTCGCCTCGGCCTCGGCCAGGGCCTCCACGAGGGCCGCGCGGGCCGCCGACAGGGCCCGAGAAAGGCCTCCCTCCAGGCGACTCAGGGCCTGGGCCCTGGCGCCGTCGCTCCCGGCCCGCACGAGCTCCTGCACCGCCTCGGCCCTCACGAGGTCGGTCTTGCCGTGGAGGAAGGCGCGGAAGCTGAACTCCCCGGGGAGGGCGGAGGCGAAGCCGGCGGCCTCGAGGATCCCCAGGGCCCGCCGGATCACCGCCGGGGAGCCGTGGCAATAGAGCTCCACGGAGTCCACTCCCAGAGGCCCGCCGGGGGCCCTGAACACGGCGACGACGATTTCGTCCACCGGCTCCCCGGTGCCCGGGTCCACGAGTTCGCCGTGGACGAGGCTCATGGAAGGCGCCAAAGACAGGGCGCGGGGTCTCGAGAAGCATGGGGCGGCCAGGTCAATCGCCCGGGGACCGGCCGCGCGTATGACCGCGAGGGCGGACTCCCCCGGCGCCGTCGCGAGGGCGACGATGGGAACTTCGGCATCGAAATATGAACGGCTCATGGCGGGTGGGGACACCATAGCCCCCGCCGTCCCTCCGCGACAAGGGCGCCGGGAGCCGAGCCGGCGGCTGGGTCGTATTGACAGCCCCGACCGGAGGCGAAAAAATGTACACAAGTAAAGCTCGCGGGGCACGCGGAGGGAGGAAAGGGAGGATGAGGAGCGCGGCTTGCCGTTGCGCGCTAGCCTTAGCGGCCTCCACGTCGGCTCTCGTCCCGCCCTCCTTCGCGGCGGAGCGGGAGGGCCGGGGGCTGGAGAAGGTAGCCGTGCTCTCCCTGGCGGGGCTCGGCGGGGGAGTCCCACCGGAAGCCGTCGGGAAAGCGGATCGGGCGATACGGAGGATATTCTCCGACGTAGGACGCCTCGAGGTGCTGGGCGTGCAGAAACGTCTCTCCCGCCCCGAGGCCGAGGACCTGGCGGCCGAACTCGCCGCATCGAGGCGCCCGGGCTCGGCGGCGGACCCGGGGAGCTTCGGGGCCGGCGCCTTCTCCGAGGCGGAGTTAGCCGACCTGCGAGGAGCTTCGCTCCTCGCCGTCCCCATCGTCACATCGATAGAGACCGACTTCATCGAAGATAGCTCGACGTGGGAGACCTACCTCGCGGCCGAAATGACCATCTTCGACCTGCGCTCCCCGGAGGGATCGGCTGCGACTGTCGCGGTAGAGAGTCGGGGCTACGACGATGGCGACCCGGAGGCCGCGACAACCGACGCCCTCGGAAGCCTGCCCGGGCTCCTGCGCTACGAGCTCGGGAAGGCGGGGGTCCTCAGGCCGGGGGCCCGGGCGGCGGCGGTCACGGAGAAGGACCTCGTGCTGGAGATCGGCGCCGTTTCCGGGGCGCGCCCCGGAGACGAGTACGAGCTCCTCGCCGCCGCGCCAGGGCCGTCGGGAGCCGAAGCCGAATCGGCCTGCCTCGTCGCCGTAGCGAACGCTGGACCCGAGACCTCGCGGTGCAAGATCCTGTACTCTGACGGGAGCGGTCTCGATGGCGCCCGCTTCGCGGAAGTACCGCGGCTGGGCGTCGACTTCGAGCCATACCTCCGCCTCCTCCTCGGCCGCGCCCCGGATCTGGCGCGGAGTAAGCGGGGAGATGCCGGGGCGAGCGCGGTGGCGGGGATGAGGCTACCGATTTCCCGGGGCTTCTACGGCCTGAGGCCCTACGCCGCGGCCCAGGTGCCGGCGGGAGGCGTCAGGGGATGCGGCTCGGCCTTCGTCTTTCCCCTGGATCTCCTCGTCGGCGCAGAGTATCGGGCGGAGAGGGGTAGGCTCACCCTCGTACCCTACGGCGGCGTCGGGGCGGGCTTCGTCTACGCGTCCGAGACGATCCGGGGAGACGGCGGAAGCAGCTCGGAGTCCCCCATCCCCCACTTCGGCGGCCAGGCGTACCTGCACTTGGCATTTCTCGCGTCCCGCGATATACGCTTATTCGTGGAAGTTGGAGGAGAATACTGGTTCAGCGCCTTTCCCGATCTCTACACCGACTACGGCGGAGTCGGCATCGGCGCGGGAGTTTCAATCAAGCTGTGAACACCGACGAAACCGACCTTGCCGGACTAGACTTCGAGACGGCGCGGGAGTACATCCTCGCATATTCAGTGGACCTCAAACGGCTGGAACGGGAGACCGCCGAGACGAAGGCGGAGCTCGACCGCTGGACCTCGCGCGTCGCCCTCGCCGAGGGCAAGCTCGCGGCGTCTCCGGAAGACGCGAACCTTTCCGGCCTCGCGGAGGCGGCCCGGGCCAAAGCCGCCGAGGCTTCGGGAAAGCTCGACGCCCTGGAGGCGGAGCGGACGGAGCTCAGGGGCAAGATCGAGAGGATGAAGGTCCAGCTCCCGATGGTCAAGGCGCGGGAACGGAGCATCGATCCGGATAGGCTGCTCGCGGAGCTCCAGCTGATGACCGGCGAGCTCCTGAACGACCGGTCGGAGGGGGGCGCGGGGGCCCCCGAAGCCGACTTCGCCAAGCTAGAGGCCGACGAGGCCGCCGCGAGAGACCTGGAGAGCCTCAAGCTCCGTGCCGCGGCGGAGGGGATGGCTGGCGGCTCTAACAAGGCCGCCGGAGGCGCGTCGTGAGCCGGATCCCCCTCTACCCCGATATGCCGCGCCCCCTCCTCTTCGCCCACCGGGGGCTCTCCTCCCTCGCTCCCGAGAACACCATGGCCGCCTACTCCCTCGCCCGGGAGAAGGGCATCCCAGGGATCGAGCTGGACGTGCACCTCACCAGGGACGGGAAGCTGGCGGTGATTCACGACCACACCACGGCGCGGGTCTCCCCCGGGACCTCCCTCGAGATCGAGCGCTCCACCTGGAAGGAGCTCTCGGCGGTCGACATCGGCTCGTGGAAGGGCCCCGAGTGGAAGGCCGAGCGCATAGCCGAGCTGCCTCAGCTCTTCGAGGAGTACGGCGACGCGTTCTACTACGATATCGAGATGAAGAGCAGCGTGCCCTCGGACTACGGCCTGGAGAAGGCCCTCGCCGCCAGTCTCCAGGACGCCTTCGCCACCCGGGGGGACTTGGCGGGCAAGGTCTTGGTCAGCTCCTTCAACCCCATGGCCCTGGCCCGATTCAAGTACCTCGCCTCGGCCCTGCCCACGGCGATCATCTGGTCCAACGACCCGGAGGTCCCCGCCTTCCTCAGGCACGGCGAGGGCCGGTGGGTAGGCAAGGTCGACGTCCTCAAGCCGGACCGGGCAAAGGTGCGGCCGGCCTCGAGCTTCCGATGGAGGCGCTTCGGCCGCTATCCCGTCCTACCCTGGACCGTGGACACCAAGGAAGAGGCCGATCGGCTCCTGTCCCTGGGCTGCGAGGGGGTGATATCCAATCGCCCGCAGGAGCTCGAGATAAAGCCGAAGGCGAAATGAGCCGGCCGCCCATGTGGCGAAGGCTCCCGGAGCCGTCTCCGGCCCGCAGCTACCGCAGGCCGGAGAGGAGTTCGGAGCCGACGGCGCTACGCCCGAGCTCTCGGTAGGCGGCGGCCCGGGCCGATTTCTCGTCGTCCCCGACCCCGGTGGTCGACCTCTCGACCTGGCAGAGGACGCTTCCCGTCGCGATTTCGAGGACCTTCACCGTAGCCTTGCCCGAGGCTAGGTAGCTCGTCCCGTCCCTGCGCACGCCCCCGATGCTCGCGAAGCCGAAGGCGACCCGCTCGAAGGAACCGGCCGCCGCGGCCGCCCGGAGGACCGCGGCGTCATCCATAGCCCGGAGGGCCGCATCGCCGACAGAGATGCCCCGGACGGTGAACTTCTCCCGCAGGAGGGCCTCGAGGAGGCCGGCCTGGGCCCTGGAGCCGTCGACGGGAGACCCATTCTCGTCGAGGTCGACGAGGGCCAGCGCCATAGGCACCGCCCGAGCGCTCGAGGACACCTCGTAGGGCACCTCGAGGTACATGGCCCGCACCTCGTCCTCGAGGGAGTCCCGGAACGGCGCGTACTTCTCGGGGAGGGCGTCGAGGAGATCCAGCGTCGACCGGAAGTCGAGCTTCAGGCCGAACTTGGCCTTGCCCACGAATTCAGGCGGCGGGGGCGCGAAGCTGATAGCCCCGGAAGCATCGGTCGCGAGGCTCTCGGTCTTGGAGACGAGGCGGGCGCCGGACTTGCGCTGATAGCTCAAGAGGACCGCCGCCCCGGGCACCCCCGCGGCCTCATCCCCTTCGCCGGCCAGGAGCCGCGCCGAGAAGGGCCTCGGGAAGGCCTGGCCCGCGAGCCCCCCGTAGCCCGAGGAGGCCGAGGCGTCGAAGCGCAGCTTGGAGAGGATGGCGCGGGCGCTGTTGATGTTCCGCTCCACTTTGATGTCCGCGTTGTCCACCTGGCCTCGGGAGGCCGCGACCGCCGCCTCGACATACTTGCGCACCGCATCGTAGTAGCGCCCCTCGGCCTCGAGGGAACGCCCCTCGGCCTCAGGCTTGGCCACCGAGTCGGCGATGTCCCGCCAGCCCTGGAGGATCCTCGCCTTCTCCCGCTCGAGGTCGGCGGTGACGTAGGCGGCGAGGAGGTACACGGTGACCCGCTTGGACTTCTCTTCCCTCTGGACGTAGCGCTCCCGCACCGCGAAGCCGGCCACCTGGTTGGTCGCGCTCCCGGTCAGCGTCGTCCTTATGTCGGCGGAATACGAGTCGAGGGTAGCGCGGGCCGTGGCGCTGGTCGTCGAGCTCAGCGCGACTCCGATGTACTGGGTGATGGCGGCGACGAGGTTGGCGGCCGCGTCGTTGGCCGCCGCCGCGACGTCCCCGGACTCGTCGGACGAAGCGCCGACGAAGTAGGTGTTCCGGGAATCCGGCCTGGGCGTCTCGAAGATCCACTCCGGCGCGACCTTCTCGGCGGACGCCGGCATCCCCGGGGCCAAGGCTAGGGCCGTTATGGCCAGGGCGAAAAGGAAGCTGCGCTTCATCGGATCTCCTTCGCGCGAAGCCCTGAGACATGAGAGCGGCCCCGAACCGCGAAGCCGCGGATCCGGAGCCGCTAGAGGAGGAAGCGGGGCGGCGAGGACTCGGCCCCTCGCCCCGCCCTTGGATCAGAACCCGTCGAAGAAGGACTGCTGGACGAGGTCCATGGCCCTCTGCTTCTCGGGGGTCTTGGCCGGCTCCTTGTCCGCCTCGTTCTTGAGGACGGCCTGGATCTGCTTCTGGAGCGTGTCTTTGTCGATGCCCCAGATTTGGATGACCCGGTAGAACTGCTTGTCGGGCTTGCCGTCGGAAGTGAAGGACTGGAGCTTGACCCACCAATCGCTCTCCATGGCAAAGCCGGAGAAGGTCGCGTCCGAGACGCTCTTCACGGCGCGCTCCATGTAGGTCTCGATCTTGTCCTTGTCGCCGACCTGGGCGCCGGCGAAGGTGTCCTTCACGCGGGTGGAGATGAGGGCTGCGACGGTAGTCTGGGCGTTGAGCCTGGACGCCGCGAGGTTGGCGCCGGTGAGGTCGGCCCCGTCCTCCTGGACGACGACGATGTACTTGTTGGCGAAGTCGGGGAGCTTCTCCACGGCCTTGGGCCCGTCAAGGGCGGCGTCCATCCACTTAGGATAGTCGCGGCCGAAGGCGGTGCCCTTGTGCTCGATTATCTGGGGCGGATAGGTCTTCACCGTCGGGGCGGGCGGCTGCACGTTCTGCTTTTCGGCTGTGGGCTTGGACTTCGCCGAACTGCCGCAACCAGCCAGCGCGACGACAGTCATAAGGACGATGAGGATCCCGAGGATCTTCTTCACGATAACCTCCTTTGATCTTGCGGCGTACCGCCTACGCGGAGCCGCAGCGAAAAGGAAAGGGCGACGCCCCTCCCGTGAACGGAGCGCGTCCCGGCGTCTTGCTCTCGCATAGACGCCGCGGACCGCCCCGGTTGCTCACAATCCTGTGTCGAAAGTATAGGATTTCCCCCTCGAGTACACGAGGCTCAGGTCGTTCATCCCCGAGGCAGAGGCGGCGGCGTAGACCGCGTCCTCGACCCAGTCCCCCTTCTTGAAGGTGTAGACGTACAGCCTCGTCGACGAAGGCGCGTAGGATGCTTGCTCCACCTCCCGGACCTTCTTGCCTAGGGCCCGTCGGAACTGGCTGACCTGCCTCGAGTCCGGCGTCTTCTGGAGGACGACCTCGTAGCGCACGCCCTGGGTCAGGGAATTCCGCACGAGCTCCCTGGTCTGGCCGACCACCTTGGGCATCGCCGCCCACACGCTCCCCGCGACCGCGTTGACCGCCGCGGATTCGGCGGAACTCGGACTGAAGGCCGTCTGGCCCCCGAGGACCACCGAACCTAGGAGGGTCGCCGTCGAGGTGTCGTAGATCTTCATCGAGCCCTGGGCCTGGGCGTAGTACTTGTCGTCCCGCTTCTCCCCCGACAGGGTGAAGTCGATCTCCACGTACACGTCGGCGTTGAACTTCTGGGCCAAGTACTGGTTGAGCTCCATCGAGCCGCCCGTCTCGGACTCGTAGGAAGCTTGCTGGTCCTTCTTGTTCCGCTCGATCTGGTCGAAGTCGATCACCGACCGCCCGAGCTTCTCTATGAGGTAGCGATTAGCCTGGGAGACCGCGGCCACGGCGAGCTTGGGATCCGCGCCAGCGGCCTCGTCGCAGTACACCATGTAACTGAGGTGGGAGAGGTAGCTCTCGAGATACGACTGCTCCTCCGGGGTGAGGGAAGCCCCGGTGGGGGGGCTGTCCGGCCCGGGGCGAGGCGAAGAGGCCGGCGGGACAGGCGGAGAGGCGGAGGCGCCTTGCACGAGGGCTTTTGCCCTTTCCTCCGCCGGAGCGACGGCCTGAGCGGGAGCAGAAGAGGTCAGGGCCGAGGGAGCGCCCTTGTCCGGAGCCGGTGCGCCATTGGGAGTAGGACCGCTCGCGCAGGAGGCCGCCATGAAGGCAGCTAGTATTGACGATGCGATTTTTCCGCTTACGCGCACATCCGAACTCCTTACGGGCGCTAGCATTACTTTAGCGCGACGCGGAGGTGAAAACCAACATCCACCCCCCTCTTCACGAAGGGAGCTACGAGTAAAAACTATAATTCGAAGTATAGTTACGCCCCTCGACTTAGGCAAGCTTAGCGGCCGGCTGCGGCGGTCGCCGCAGAGCGCGCCAAGACCCGGTAGACGACCGGCGTCCCGACGCCGCCTCGCCGGGCGAGGGATATCGCATATCGCGCCTTCCCGCCGGGTACGGCGCAAACCGACTTCCCGTCGCGTCCGACAAAGCGCAGGCTCCCTTCCCTCGCCTCGACCGAGAAACTCAAATTCCCCCCTGAGGCCGGGAGGACGGCGAGGCTCCTCCCCGCGGGATCGAGGACTTCCCCCGACCCACGGACCGAGAAGGCCGGGGCGCCCGAGTCCCCCAGGAAGTCGACGGCCAGGGAGGAGGGGTCGCCCTCGATTCCCGCCTCGAACGCGAAGCCCGGCCCTAGGACGAAGGACGGCGAGAGTCGCAGCGCGGCCGCGTCCCCGAGGGTGAGGCCCCTCGGTCCGAGGGAGACCTGGCCCGAGACGACGGCCGACTGGGGGAGGACGCCGTCCTCGAAGCCCTCGGCGAGGATGAGGTCGCCCTTCCACGCGCGCCTCGAGGCGAGACGGAAGGCAGGAGAGGGGTACGAAGCATACGCGCCGGGCACCATCATGCCGAAGCCGTCGTAGACCCCTTGGAGGGCCTCGGCGCCGCCGAGGAACGCGCTCCCAGGGGGTGGAGCCGAGGGCAGGGGGATGGAGGGGGAATCGATCCGCTCGCCTTCGGCGCGCCAGGACACCGACAGGGAGCCGCCCTCGGGCCTCAGCGCTGCTTCCAGGGTGAAGGCCCCCCGGGGAACCGGAGCCGCGGCGGTCGAGCGCCTAGGCGCCCCTCCGTCCCGCGTCTCGACATACGGCCTACCGCCGTCGAGGCCGATGTTGAGGCCGTAGCTCGAATCGGCGGAGGCGAAGCGGACGAGGCTGCCCGAAGCGCCCTGGTCAGGGGAGACTCGGACCAGGACGGCGAAGGGACCGAGCTTGCCCGCGGAGCCGGGGGGCATGAGGCCTGTCACCTTCACCCCCGCCGAGGGGCCGAAGCGGTAGCCGAATCCGCCTGGGTAGGCCTCGAGGGAAGGAGTGCCCGAGACTTCTGGTTGGGCGCTCCGAGCCCTCGTGCCCGAGTCCGCCAAGGAACCATCGAGCCTGAGCAAGGAATAGAAAGCCGAGGGATCCCCGAAGTCGTCTCCGCTTCCTCCGGCCGGGTTCATGACCATGACGCGGATGTTCTGGGTCGCCGCGGCCTTGAAGGTGAAATCCCCGTTAGCGGATGGGGCGAAGGGAAAGACTTCCACCCGCACCGAATACGCGCCCTCTGATCGAGGCGCCGTCCAGACCGCCTTGCCCAGGCCGGCAGAGAGGAATCCCGCAGCGAAAGACGAGCCGTTTCGGCTCCACCGGATCCACGGGTCCCGGGCTACGCCTCCGGTCGAGGCGACTCCGCCGGAAACCAGGGTCTTCCACGAAGCGCTGAGGCTGAGGAGGGCCGAGGCGCCGGGCTCGATGGACGGCGGATAGACCGAGACGGAGTCGATGACCGGAGCCTCGTCCCCGACGAAGACCGAAATCGTGGATTCCTGGAGGATCCCTCCGTCGGAGCCTATCGCCGAGACCCGGAGCCGATAGGGTCCGAAAGCTTGCCCCGCAGGGATGGAGAGGCCGCCGAGCTCACCTTCGACGCGCGTCACTTTCTTGAGGGAAGTGGTTGCCACGGACTTGAGCTTGGCGGCGTCGGCGGTGCCGGCGAGGAACCGCACCGAGGCGACCGAGGTCCCGTCGAGGGCGAGGAGAGATACGTCGAGGGCCGATAGGGCGCTGGCGCCAGAGCGCCTGACCACAGACATGCCTAAGGAGGCCCCGGGGGCCAAGACCGCGCCATCGGTGAGGGAGGAGCCCTGATCCGAAGTTACGGTCAAGGCATAGAGGGAGCTTCGCTCGGATTCGGTCAACAAGCCCGAGGACATCTCGCAGGAAACGGCGAGGACCGAGACGACGACACCGACGAGCATTGCTCCCCACAGGGGAGAAAGGAGCTTGTCCACCTACAACCTACTCGTGATATAGGATATCACAATAACGAACTGCTGCATGAGTAAGGAAGCGGGAGAGAACCGGCGAACCTCCGGAACCGACCTTGATAAACCGGTTTATATCAGTATACTTATTTCTGCGCTTCTGCTTCTACTCTGTGAGACGCACTACGGCTTACTCAGTTCCTCGAACCTTGTTGGTGAAACGGGCGAGCACTTTTCGGGAGTACAAACGAGCTAGGGGCTAAGCGGTTTCTAGAGTCGTCGAGACCTCCAACAAGGTTCGAGGAACTGTATACGGCTTAAGGGAGGCCCCCTCGTGAAAATGGACCGAGTCTCCGGAGTGCTCCTCCACCCGACCTCCCTGCCGGGAGCCTGCGGAATCGGTGATCTCGGTCCCTCGGCGCGAAATTTTGTCCAGCGCCTCGCCGAAGCGGGGCAGCGTCTATGGCAGGTGCTGCCCCTCGGCCCGACGGGCTACGGGGACTCGCCCTACGCACCCTTCTCCTCGTTCGCTGGAAACGAGCTCCTCATCAGCCCGCTGCTCCTCGTCGAGGAAGGCCTCGTCGATCCTCGTCGGCTCCGAGAGGCGCCGCCATTCCCCCGGGATCGTGTCGACTTCGGGGCGATCATCCCCTGGAAAAGGAAAATCCTCCGGGAGGCCACCGACACCTTCGCGTCCGGAGCCTCCCGAGACCGCAAGCTCGAGTTCCAGGCCTGGAAAGAGGCCGAGGGTCGGTGGCTCGACGACTACGCTCTCTTCCGGAGCATAAAGGACGAGTACGACGACCGCGCCCGGGCCGAGAGGCGCGCTGGAACTCTGTGGAACAACTACTGGCCTGAGAAGCTCGCTATGGGCGATCCCGCGATGCTGAGGATCGAGCGGGAGGAGCGGGCCGAGGATATCGAGAGCTACGAGATACTCCAGTTCCTCTTCGCCGAGGAGTGGGGGGACCTCAAGGGCGCGGCCAACGCCGCGGGCATCGCGATCATCGGGGACCTGCCCATCTTCGTGGCCCAAGACTCGGCGGATGTCTGGGCCGAGCGCTCGCTCTTCGACTTGGACGAGGGGGGCCGGCCGCGGGAGGTAGCTGGAGTACCCCCCGACTATTTCAGCGAGGATGGCCAACTTTGGGGCAACCCCCTCTACTCGTGGGACGAACACAGGAGGACGGGCTTCGCCTGGTGGATACAGAGGCTCAGCGCCGCCCTCGCGCGCTTCGACGTGGTGCGGATCGACCACTTCCGCGGGTTCGAGGCCTACTGGGCGGTCCCGGCCGGAGACAAGACCGCCCGCCGGGGTGTTTGGCGCAAGGCGCCGGGGAAGGAGCTCTTCGAGGCGGCGACGACGGAGCTCGGCGCGGAAATCCCGGTGATCGCCGAGGACCTCGGCTTCATTACCGACGAGGTCAAGGCCCTCAGGGACAGCCTAGGCCTGCCGGGGATGCGCATACTCCAGTTCGCCTTCGACGCGGCGGAGAGCGGCGCGGCCTTCGACCCCAGGAACTCCTTTCTACCCCACAACTACGTTCCGCGCTGTGTCGCCTACACCGGGACCCACGACAACGATACCCTCGCTGGATGGTACGCCCAGGCGAGCGGGGCCGAACGGGACTATATTGCCCGATATCTCGGCTATGCGCCTCAGGACCCGTCCAAGGCCCTCGTGCGGGAGCTCATGAAGTCCACCGCCGCCTGGGCGATCTTCCCGATGCAGGACGTCCTGGGCCTCGGGACCGAGGCGCGCATGAACACCCCCTCGACCCTCGGGGGGAACTGGCAGTGGCGCATGAGGGAGGGGTCCTTCTCCGCAGCCGTGGCTCGGGAGCTGGCCGAGCTCGCGAGACTCTACGGTAGGATACCCGAGAGGAAGGGCGAAGGGGTGGCTTAGAGCTCCACGGTCAGCTCCTCGATGTCCTTGCGGGGACGAGGAGCGGGCGACTCCGTCGGGTAGCCCAGGGGTGTGAAGGCGAGGGGTTCCCATCCCGCCTCGAGCTTGAGCACTTCCTTCGCCGCGGCGGGATCGAAGGCGCCGACCCAGCAGGTGCCGAGCCCGAGGGCGGTGGCGGCCAGCACGATGTGCTCCATGACGATGGCCGAGTCGACGTCGGCGTAGCTCTTGCCATCCCGCCGCGACCAAGCCGTCTCGGGCAAGGCGCAGGCGAGGACGACCAGGGGCGCGGCGGAGAACCAGGGTTGGCCGTAGATCCGCCCGAGCTCAGCCTTTCGGCCCGCGGTGCGGACCACCGCGACCCGGAAGGACTGGCGGTTGCAGGCCGTCGGGGCCAGGCGGGCGGCGTCGAGGACCTTCCGCAGCTTCTCTTCCTCCACGGGTCGGGAATCGTAGGCGCGGATGCTGCGGCGCGACGATAGGCAATCGAAAAGATCCATGGCACCCCTCCTCGGTCTCGCGCTGGACGCGGGAGATCCGGGATATTTCACCACCTGGAAGCGCTGGCGCGCAAGGCCTCGGGCGGGAGGGGCCGGGACTTGGGCGGTTTGCGTCTTATCAAAGCCGGCGCGCTCCGATACTATAACAGCCTACTCGCATTGCACGGAGAGCTCATGAAATTCCGCATCATCGTCATCATCGCCTTGGGGATCGTCGTCGCCATGATGTCCGTCGCGGCCGCCCAGGGAGCGCCCAAAGCCTTCCTGGCCGGCTACGACGGCGGCCTCTTTCGAGTCGAGGCCGACGGGGACAAGGTGACGCCTCTCTGGCTCGACGGCGAGGTGCGCAAGATCCTAAAGACTTCCGAAGGATGGTACCTCCTCACCTCGGTCGGGATCGTCTACAGCAAGGACCTCGGGGTCTTCGAGGACCGGTCGAAGGGGCTCCCGATCAAGACCTACAAGCGCTACGAGGGTGGCAAGAAGAGCTTCTCCTCCGAGACTCAGGATCTCAAGGACCTGGAGGTGAGTCTCGCCGATCCCCTCCTCATGGCGACCTGCACCAAGGACTCGGCTTTCGTGTCCCGGGACGGGGGCATCAGCTGGAAGTCCTACGGCACCCCGGCGGACACGACGGGCCTCAAGGCGGTGGCCGTGGCGCCCTTCCCCGGCACCGGCGAGGCAGCGCTCTGGGCTTCCCACCCGATCAAGGGCCTCTTCGTCCGCAGGCTCGCCTCGGGCGGCTGGGTGCCGGCCAACGCCGGCATGACGCCCATCGACAAGACCACCTACGAGGAAGTGGCCGACATAGTCCCGGGGCCCGACGGGGCGGTGTGGGCTTCCAACAGCTTCCTCGCGAAAGTATACCGCCTCGATCCCAAGGCCAAGGCCTTCGTGCCCCTGTGGTACGACAAGGCGGACTTCGGCTGCGCCGAGTCCCTCGAGCTCCTGTCGGGAGGCGAGCTGCGATTCGTCGCCAACGGCTTCATAGCTAGGCTCGATCCGGTGGCCGGGCGGATCGAGAACGACGCCGGGGCCGCCGGCCTGGTGCGCGCTGCGGTCAGGGCCAAGCCCGACCTCCAGATCCAGAGCCTATCGTGGGAGGACGGGGGGAGGCAGTCCTCCCTCTCGGAGCTCTGGCTCGTCGCCTTCAAAGACCGGAAGCAGTACCGAGCCGAAGCCGAGAACAAGCGCGCCCTCTATCTGGCCACGGGATTCGTCGTGCACCCGACCAGCCGGGCCAAGTACGACAAGATCATGGACGACCGGCGCCTCGACGCAGTGGTCGTCGACATGAAGGACGACTTCGGCCGGCTTCGCTTCGAGCCGAGGGCCCCTCTGATCAGGTCGATCGGTAAAGTTTCGAGCCCCCTGGACGTCGAGCAGTTCGTGAAGGAGTGGAAGGCCAAAGGGCGCTACCTCATAGCCCGGATCCCTGTGTTCAAGGACGAGGTCGCCTACCGCTTCGCGGGCGGCAAGTACGCCGTGTGGGACTCCGCGGCCTCCGCGCCCTGGCAGGGCTACAACGTCGCGAAGCGGGCCCCGGCCGCGCCCTCCCCCACCTCTTCGGAGTCGGCGCTATCGGCGACTCCCGCAGCGCCCCAGGCTGCGACGGCGAGCTCCGCCCTGCCCGTGGTGGATATGCCCGCTGCCACGCCCGCCGAGCCCGAAGAGGAGCGGACCCCCATCAAGGAGTACTGGGTCGACCCCTACTGCGAGGAAGTCTGGGCCTACAACGTGGCCATAGCCAACGAGATAGTCTCCAGGGGCTTCGACGAGGTCCAGTTCGACTACATCCGTTTCCCCACCGACGGCGCCAACATCGGCAGGGCGTCGTTCCGCTGGAGGGACCCGGGCATGGACAAGGAGAGCGCCCTGGCCTCCTTCCTCCGCTACGCCCGGGAGAACATCGCCGCCCCGATCAGCATCGACATCTACGGCGCCAACGGCTGGTACCGCTCGGGAGTGCGCACCGGGCAGGACGTGGAGCTCCTCTCCAAGTACGTCGACGTGATCTGCCCCATGCTCTACCCGTCCCACTTCGAGCAGGGCTTCCTCGCCCAAGCCCCGGCGGAGATGAGGCCCTACCGGATATACAAAGTCGGGACCCTGCGCAACACCTACATCGGACGGAAGAAGATCGCGGTCAGGCCCTACGTGCAGGCCTTCTATATGAACGTGAGCTACGACCGGGCCTTCTACAATCCCGAGTACGTGAAGCGGGAGATAGCGGGAGTCAGGGACGCGGTGAACCTGGGCCTCTGCTTCTGGAACAACGCCGGCCGGTACGACGACATACCCATCCTCGACATAGGCCCCGACGGGAAGCTCTCCACGGGGGCGCCGACGCGGGCCCCCGGAGCCTCGGTCCTCGACTGAGGGCCGCGGGCGACGGCGCGGCCGCAGCTGTTCGGCCGCCCGCCACCCCGGGACCTTCTCCCCCGGCGTCCACCCACGGCTTCCGCCCGCAGCGGGCGCGGGCCCTACTTCTGCGAGGCGAGCTGCGAGCTCACCTCCTTCCTGAGGAGCGGGACGCTCTTGTCGATGTCCTGTTCCCCCGCGACGATCTGGAAGACGCGGTCGTTGATGCGGGCGTTCATGTCGGCGTACCACTTGAAGGCCGGATCCACGTAGAGGTTTTCCATGATGCGGTTGTTCTCCAGAAAGTCGAGGAGCCTCGCGTCGTTCTCGTTCCCCGCCGAACTCTTCCGGAGGTCGGCGATGATCGCCCTGTTGGCTGGGAGGACGTTGGTCGAGATCCAAACCTGCCGCTGGTACCGCTCGTCGCTCGAGATGAACCTCAGGAACTTGTACGCCTCGGCCTTGTGCCGGGAGCGGGAGCTCATGCCGACCTGGACGGTGTAGAGCTTGGAGATGGAGTGGCCGCGCGGCCCCGAGGGGAAGGGGAGGATCTCCCACTCGAAGTCGCTGTACTTCAGTATGCGGTAAGGGTAACTGCCGTAGGTCCTGTACTCGGCCAGGTTGAATTCTTTAAACCCTGCGCGTCCGCGGTCGAAGTCGGACTCCGAGAGGACCACTCCCCTGTTGAGCCGGTAGATCCGCTTCAGGTTCGCGAGGGTCTCCGCCATGGTCCCGTCGTCGAACGCGACCCTGGCGCCGTCCGAGCTGAAGAGCGTCTGGCCGTTCGTGTAGAAGGCGTCCTGCCACGTGTATCCACAGGCCCCGAACTGGTCGACCCGGCCGTCGCCGTCGGTGTCCTTCGTGAGGGTCCGGCATATATCGTAGAACTGGTCCCAGTCCCATCTATCGCGATCTATGACGATCCCCTCGCGCTTCAGCAGGGTCTTGTTGACGATGAGGAACGAGGGGACCACCGACACCGGCAGGGAGTACTGCGCCCCGGAATTGGAGCCGGCCTCGAGGGCCTTGGGGTAGAAAGCCTCGGCGTTGAAGGAGCGGTCGCGGGCGATGTAGGGTCCCAACTTCTCCATGATCCCCACCGAGGCGAGCACGTTGAAGTCCTCGTCCTTCACCATGAAGAGATCCGGCTCCCGGCCCGTCAGTGCCCGTTGGGCGAACCACTCGGAGTAGTCCCGGTAGAGGGTCCCGGTGATGAGCTTGATCCGGATGCCGCGATTCTCGGGCAGCGACTCGAAGAGGGCCTTCGCCTTGTCGTATATCGCGTATGCGTCGCCGGCGGGCACGCCCCAGTTGTTGCCCGAGTAGACGGCGAAGGTCAAGGTTATGGGCTCGCGGCCCCTGACCACGAGGAAGGCGCACGAGGCCACCACCGCGATCGCCGCCGCGACCGCGACGATCGTCCGGCCCGAAGCGCGGCGGGACCCCGCCCCGCCCCGCCGATCAGTAATCATGGAGCATCATCCCCGACTGGATGGCGAATATCGCTATCTGCGTGCGATTCTTCATGTCCAGCTTCTTGAGAATATTGCTGATGTAATTCCGGACTGTCCCCTCCGCCAGGTTGCAGATGGACATTATCTCCTTGTTCGAGCATCCCTTGCCGATGAGCTGCATGATCTTGAGCTCGATCTGGGTCAGCTCCCCCTCCTCCGGCCCGGCCGCGATCCTGTCGGCCGTCGCCCCTGGAGAGGCGAGCCGACCGACGAGCTTGAAGACCTTTTTCGCGCTCTGGGGATCGATGGCGGAACAGCCGCCGTAGACCGTGACGATGCTGCTGAATAGCTCGCTCTTCGAGACCCCTTTGAGCAGGAAGCCGTCGGCGCCATTCTTGATCGCGTTGAAGATGTAGTCGTCGTCGTTGAAGGTCGTGAGTATGATGACCTTCGTCTCCGGGCTGCGCTCCTTTATCGACCGAGTGCACTCGATCCCGTTGAGCTCGGGCATCCGGATATCCATGAGCACCACGTCCGGGCGCAGGGAGGCGACCATCCTCAGCGCCTCCATGCCGTCCTTCGCGAGGCCCACGGCCTTCATCTCCTCGTTGGCGTCTATCAGTATCCTCAGGCTCTCCCTCATGAGCTCCTGGTCGTCGACTATCAAGACTGATATCATTCGTGGTGCCTCCTCACGGGCAGCGTCGCGCGGATGGTGAAGCCCTCTCCGACCGACGACCGGAACTCGATTCGACCCCCGAGGAGCGCCGCCTGCTCCTCCATGTGGGAGAGCCCGAAATTCTTTTCGATCCTCTCGCAGCCCTTCCCGTCGTCCTGGGAGAGGAGCTCCAGTTCCTGGTCCCGGAACGAGAGGCGGACCATGATGTTGGCCGCCTCGCCGTGGTTGATCGAATTCGTGATACTCTCCTGCACGATCCTATAGACCGCCTGCCTCTCGTCGTAATCGAGGGGCACAGGCTCGCCCTCGATCTCGAGGCTCGCCCTCCGGATCCTGGCCGAATTGATGTCGCCCACCAGCTCTCCCAAGGACTCGATGATGGACTGGCTCTGGATCGCGTCCTTCCCGAGGGCGCGGACCGACCGCCTAATGTCCGAGAGGCCCACGTCCGCGAACCGCTTGATCTTCCTCAGCTGGGCTACCAGCTCGCCGTCGGCCTCGGAGGCCAGGGCGATGCTCGCCTCGAGACCGGTATCTATGCAGGTGAGCGAGTGGCCGAGTATGTCGTGTATGTCGTGGGCCAGACGGTTCCTCTCCTTTATCCTCGCCGCCTCCTCGTTCTCCTCGGTCACGCGCTTGAGGGTCTCGAGATTCTGCTCGAGCTCAGCGTTGAGCTCGATGAACTCCTTGTTCTCCCGGATCTTGCCCTGGATGAGCTGGTAGAAGAAAACTATCACGAGTATGAGGTTGATGGACTCCAAGGCGGTCTTCGCGCCGTAGAGGAGGAGCTGGACCTGGGGGCCGTAGTAATCGAGGTAGTCGTGGAAGGAGACCATCTTCATGATCACGGTGGCGAAATCGTAGTCGAAGGCGACGAATGCGGCGCCCGTCAAAATCAGCGACAGGACGCGCAGCGGGATGGCCTGGAAGTTGAGGAAGGCCTCGGCGATGAGGAAGAGGAACATGCCTTTGTAGCTCAGGTTGAGTATGTACGAGACCCAGCAGCAGAGCGCGAGGTCCACGACGTAGGCGGCGAAGACCAACAGCTGCCGGCTCCGGCAGCGGCGCTGCAGCACGCTGATCCCCCCCACACCCGCGAACAGCCCGCAGGCGAGGGTCGGTACCATCCACGGGACCGCCGGGAGGCACCGGGCCATCTTGAGGAAGGCGAAGGCCCGATCGTCCTCGCAGATGCGATAGACCGTGAAATACATGACCAGGGCTTGGTAGGCGATGACAATGAGGTTGAGGAATACAGGGTAGGATACACCTTCGGAGGCCCCGCGGGGGCGTCCCGCGACTGGCGCGGAGCTTCGGTAGATGCCACGCGAGGGAGAGTAACATCATTTCCTCTCCGTGGCAAACCGCCGGATAATTATGACAATTGTCATTTACGAGATGATTTAAAATTAATTGCGGGATTTCGATTTAGGCGACAACAATGGGTGCAGCCTACAGCGCCGGCCATCGATCACGGGCCCAGCCGGCCGCGGGCAAACGTTCTAAAACAGGAGAGTCCACCTTGAAAAAAATTCTGGCCTTGGCCTTGGCTTTTGCCGTGCTCGCAGGCACCGGTCTCGCGGCGCAGACGGCGAAGAGCAAGAAGACCTACAAATTCGGCTACACCTGCATGACCATGAACAATCCCTTCTTCATCGCCCTCGAGAAGGCGATCCGCGAGAAGGTCGAAGCGAACGGGGATAAGCTGATAACCACCGACCCCGCCATGGACGTCGGCAAGCAGATCAACCAGATCGAAGACCTCATCTCCCAGAAGATCGACGCCATCTACCTCAACCCCGTGGACTGGGAAGGCATCCGCCCAGCCCTCGTCGAGCTCCAGAAGGCCGGTATACCCATCATCAACTTCGACACCCAGGTTAAGGACATGCAGTATGTCACTGCCTACGCCGGCTCCGACAACAAGAACGCCGGCTTCGTGTGCGGCCAGGACCTCGTGAGCCGCTTCCCCAAGGGCGGCAACATCGTGATCCTCGACTCCCCGCTCATGAACTCGATAAACGACCGCATCGCGGGCTTCAACCAGGCGATCAAGGGGCACAACTTCAAGGTCGTGGCCCAGCAGGACGCCAAGGGCGATCTCCAGACTTCCATGAAGATCACCGACGACATCCTCCAGGCCAACCCCGACATCGTCGCCATCATGGGCGGCAACGACCCGACCGCCCTCGGCGCCCTCGCCTCCTGCCGCGCGGCCAACCGCAAGACCATCCTGATCTACGGCGTCGACGGATCCCCCGAGGCGAAGGCCGAGATCGCCAAGGGCGGCCAGTTCGCCGGCTCCGGCGCCCAGTCGCCCATCTCCATCGGAGTGGAGTCGGTGAAACTCGCCTACGAGGTCCTGAACAAGCAGCCCTATCAGAAGAACGTGCCCGTGAAGACTTTCCTGATCAACGCCAAGAACGTCGCCAAGTACGGCACTGACGGCTGGCAATAGCAGCGCAGCCGCGGACGGTTGGCGAAACGGCCATCGCCCCGCGACCGAAAGCACACCTAGCGCGCGGCAGGGGCGCGGCGACGGCGGCCGAGAGGCTATCGCCGCCGCGCCTCGCGCCGGGCGCCGCCGTCATTCAAGGAGAGTAACGATCGTGGAAAGCCCCAATTTGCTCGAGATGCGCCGAATCATGAAGGCCTTCCCGGGCGTCGTCGCGCTCAAAGGCGTCAACTTCGAGCTACGATCCGGAGAGGTCCACGCCCTGCTCGGCGAGAACGGGGCCGGCAAATCGACCCTCATCAAGATCCTGGGCGGCATCTATCAGCCCGACGACGGGGAGATACTGATTGAGGGCAAGCCCGTCTCGATCAAGAGCGTCCTGGACGCCCGCGCCCAGGGAATCAGCGTAATCCACCAGGAGCTCGTCCTCGTCCCGGAGATGACCGTGGCGGAGAACATCTTCCTCGGCCGGGAGATGTCGAGGGGCGGCCTGGTAGACGGCAAGTCCATGATCGAGGAGGCCGACAGGCTGTTGGGGCTCCTCGACATCGACATAGAGGCTTCGGCCAAGGTGGGAGCCCTCACGACGGCGCAGCAGCAGATGGTCGAGATCACGAAGGCGATGTCCTTCAACTCCCGGATCCTCGTCATGGACGAGCCGACCTCCTCCCTCTCGGGGAAAGAGGTCGACGCCCTCTTCGGCAACATCGCCAAGCTCAAGGCGAGGGGCGTCGGCATCATCTACATCTCCCACCGCATGGCCGAGCTGGAGCGCGTGAGCGACCGGGTCACCGTCCTCCGGGACGGCGAGTACATCGGGACGGTCAGCACCCGGGAAACGGACAACGACGCCCTGATCGCCATGATGGTCGGGCGGAAGCTCACCAGCTACTACACGCGCACCTATCGAGCTTCCGACGAGGACGTGCTCGAGGTGCGGGGCCTGGGGGACGGCCGCTTCCTCAAGGACGTGAGCTTCCACCTCCGGAAGGGCGAGATCCTCGGCTTCGCCGGCCTGGTCGGAGCCGGCCGCAGCGAGCTCGTGAAGTGCATCTTCGGCGTCGACAGGTTCACCTCCGGGGAGATCCGCATCGAGGGGGAGCCGGTCCGGATCGCGAGCCCCTCAGACGCGATGAGCCACGGCGTAGCCCTGGTCCCGGAGAGCCGTAAGGCCGAAGCCCTGTTCCTCAAGCAGAGTGTGAAGTACAACATCTCGATAAAGGTCCTGAAGCAATTCATCAGGAGCGTCTTCGTCGACCGCAAGAAGGAGGAGGCCATAGCGGACCGCTACATACGCGATATGTCCATCAAGGCGCCATCCTCCGCCCAGATCGTGGGAAACCTGTCGGGCGGGAACCAGCAGAAGGTCGTCATAGGGCGCTGGCTCGCGACCCAGCCCAAGATCCTCATCCTCGACGAGCCTACGCGCGGCGTCGACGTGGGGGCGAAGGCCGAGATATACGCCATCATGAACAAGCTCACGGAGACCGGGGTGTCCATCATCATGATCTCCTCGGAGCTCCCGGAGATACTCAATATGAGCGATAGAGTGATGGTCATGGCCGGGGGGACGATAACTGGTGCCCTCGACAGGACCGAGATGACCCAAGAGAGAATAATGCAGCTCGCGACTAGGCGCGCCTGAGTCGAGCGAGCCGCTTTTAGGAGACAGCTACCGTGGATACAGTAAAGGCTTCGGGCGTCCGCAAGAGAGGCGCCTGGTTAGGGAATCCCTTCGTCGCGTTCTTCCGGGACAATCTGGGGATAATAATCGGGCTCTTGGCCATCTGCGCCATACTGACAGTCATGTCGCCCGCGTTCCTGACGCAGAACAACATATTCAACGTCCTGCGCCAGGTCTCGATGAACCTCTACGTCGCGTGCGGGATGACCATGGTCATCATCCTCGGCGGCATCGACCTCTCGGTCGGCTCGATCATCGCCTTGTCCGGAGTGATCACCGGCGGACTCATCTCCTTCTCCCACTTTCCCCTGGGGCCGGCGGTCGCCTGCGGGCTCGCCGCGGGCGTGCTGATCGGGGTCATAAACGGGGCGATCATATCCCAGACGACGATCCCGCCCTTCATCGTGACCTTGGCTACCATGAACATCGCCCGGGGCGCCGCGTACGTCTACACCGGCGGGCAGCCCATCCGGGTCATGTCGGACGAGTTCAACTTCATAGGCGCCGGCTACGTCGGCTCCCTGCCGGTGCCCATCATCTACCTCGTGGTGATAGTGCTGGTTTCGCTCCTCATACTGAACAAGGCAAAGATGGGACGCCACATCTACGCCGTGGGCGGCAATATGACGGCGGCGAAGTTCTCCGGCATCAAGACGAAGAACGTCCAATTCTTCGTCTACGTCTTCTCCGGGCTCATGGCGGCGATAGCTGGCGTGGTCCTGGCTTCCCGCATGTTCTCCGGCCAGCCGACCGCGGGGCAGGGGGCCGAGATGGACGCGATAGCCGCGGTCGTCCTAGGCGGCACCAGCATGTCGGGCGGTGTCGGGAAGATCGGCGGCACGGTGATCGGCGGGCTCATAATCGGCGTGCTCAGCAACGGGCTCAACCTGCTCGGGGTCAACTCCTTCTGGCAGTACATCGTGAAGGGAGTGGTGATCCTGATCGCGGTCTACGTGGACTTCCTCAAGAAGAACGCGTCGGAGAAATGAGCGCGCGGGGCGGTCGCCCGGGAAGAGGGCGGCGCCCCGCCGTCGCGGGCGCCTCCGCCGGCTAGAATCCCAGGGACTCTCCCACCACGACGACCGTGAAGTCCGAGAGGGAAGGCCGGCGCCTGAGAATCTGGTAGACCCGACAGATCCTCGTCTCGCCCTTGCAGTCCTCGCAGGAGCCGGTCACCGTGCAGGGGTTTGGGCGCTCGAGGCGCTTGTTGTTCATCGGCGAGGCGACGGTCTCGAGCCGGACCAAGGCCTCGTCGAGGTCGCGGACGATCTTGTTCGCGCCCACTACGACCACAGTCTTCTTGGGACCGAAGGTGAGGGCGGCCACCCGGTTGCCATTCCCATCGACATTGACTATGTCCCCCTCGAGGGTCACTGCGTTGGAGCTCGAGACGAAGAGGTCGCAGCTGAGCTGGGCCCGGAGGACCTCGAGCTTCCTCGCTTGGTCGAGCCCCGGGGCGTGGTGGTCGAGGACTACGGCCCCGACAGCTCTAGCCCGCTCCTGAGCCCCGATGGCCTCGATGGTCTTGGAGCCTCCGAACCCCACGGTCGTCCCCCTCTTCATGAAGGAAGCGACGACCTCGAGGGCCTCGGCCCCGGTGCCGACGAAGCGGGCGTCGAAGCCGTTGCGCTTGAGCGCCTCGCAGGCAGATTTCCCTATGGCCTCGTATCTCCACTGTTCGATAGCCGTCATCATCGCCCCCCATTGCGCAAGTTTTCCAGAATGATACGCGGAGCTACCCCGGGTGTAAAGCGCGGTAATGATCCGGGCCCGCCGCGCCGATCAATTAAGGGTGAGAACCGGAAGAGCTTCGGCCCTCATCGCGCTCCTGGCCGCAGGCCTCGTCGCCGGAGCGCCTCGACCTCTGCTCTCCCAGGGGGGGAACGGGGCTACCGGCGGGTCCGCGCCCGACCTCGCGGTGGAGCCCGGGGATATCCGCATCCTCCCCCGGGATGACGGGGGCTACGACCTCTTCATCCGCAAGAAGCCCGGCATAGCCTCCGTCCTCCTCACCGAGTCGACGAAGGACCCCGCCATGAAGGCTGACAATTTCGCCTATCGCGCCGCAGAGTACAACGAGGTGAACGGCGACGAGACCCGGCTCTTGAACGGGAAGCCCCTGCCTCACACGAGCAAGCTCTACTCGCTCATCTCCTCGACCCCACGGCCCGACGCCCAGTTCGGCCAGGCCTTCCGGATACTCGTGCCGGCGGTATTGGTGTACGGCTACTCCTGGAGCCGCTCGGGGACGGTCTCCATAGGCAAAGGTACTTTCATCAACATCCGCGCCTTCGCGAAACCCTACGGCGACTACTCGGGAGCCTTCCGGGACAACCCCTACGAGATCGCCGTGGCCGCGCGGGAGCCTCCACCGTCCCCCCCCCCTTCCCCCCCGCCACCCCCTCAGCCGAAGCCGCCGGAGCCCCAGAAGGCCGAGCCGCCGCCCCCCGCGGACGACCGCACGTCCTCCAAGCTCGGCGCCATCATCGACAAGGGGGGAAAGAGCCTCGACCTCGTGGTCTGCCTGGACACTACCGAGAGCATGGTGCCCTACATCGACGACCTCAAGAAGAACCTCGGCTCAGTGCTCAAGGAGCGGGCCTCCCATTTCGAGTCCTTCCGGATCGGCGTCGTGCTGTTCAAAGATTACTGGCCCGACGAGTACATAACCCGGAAATACCCCTTCACGACTGACATCGCGGCCTTCGAAAAAATCTTGAGAGGAGTCACGGTCTACGGCGGCCGCGATATTCCCGAGGCGGAATTCGAGGCGCTCTACTCCGCGGCCACGGAATTCGATTGGAAAGCCGATCGCCGGCAGGTGGTCCTAGTGACCGACGCTCCGCCCCACCCGGAGAAGCGCGGCAAGATCGAGTTCGCGGACTTCGCTCGGGAGGCCGAAAGCCTCCGGCTGGAGGCCGACGCCATTATAGAGCCGGCCACCATCAAGCCGCCGAACCCTGCCCACGTCGAGCGGGAGAACATCGACAAGAAGCTCGCCTTCCTGGCCCTCTACGGCCCGCGCAACCGCCCCTACGGCGGAGGCAGGACCGCCGACTTCCCCGACGACGCATCGGCCATCGCGGCCGCCGCCAAGGCCAACGCCACCTGCGTCGCGGTCGAGCGGAGCCTGGCGGTCGGAGCTTTCGGCGAGACGGTCACCAGGCTCCTCGAGGTGCCCAGCGGCAAGGTCCTAGAGCGAGACGTAGCCTGGCGGGCCAAGTCCTCGGGGGTCGAGACGCTCTTCGTGAACGGCTTCAGGGTGCGATGAAGGGGACGCGGTCTATCAGCCCCCGGGCCGGCCAGGGGCCGGCATCCCTCGAGCCCCCAGGACGGCGGACAGCGCCGGCCCGAGCGGCCCGGAAGAGACGCACGAACTCCCCCCTGGGCACGTTGCGCGCACCCAAGGTGGCCTTGTAGTCCAATGGCATGCCGAGGTCCCAGAGCGAGGCGCCTGAGGCTTCGAGGAAGCGCCCGGCGGCCGCGAGCTGCACGGTGCCCGATCCCGAAGCCCGGCGGAATCCCGTGAGGCTCGTGTAGCACCCGCCGACGAAGACCCCGATCTCTCCCGCGACGAGGGCGCCGTCCAGGTAGAGCTCCATCGACGAGAAGCGGGACCGCCGGGAATTCCTCGTGGCGAAGAGCTCCCGCCATGCGTCGAGGAGCGGCGGCCTGAGCCAATCGGATCCGTGGGTCTCGAGGCAGGCGACAAGTACATCGTCGAATCGGAGGTCGAGGGCGAAGCCGTAGCGCCGGCTCTCCCGGCGGGCCGTCCGAGTCACGGCCATCGCCTCGGGCTCGAGGACCGAGCGGACGGTGTGGAGCTTGGGGATGAGGACCTCGCCGGCTTCATCGTCCCTCGTCGCCATAGGGATGAATCCGGAGGCACACAACTCGTCGATGAAGTCGGGGGAAAACGAGAGGCTTGCGCAGAACTCGTCGGGGTAGGCCGCCGAGATCCAGTCGACGAGCCGGTCGCCGTCTTCCGGGGGCATGACGAAGGGAACGCCGCAGCCCGTGTAGTGGAGCATCGAGGCGAAGCCCCCCCGTTCCCCTACTTGGAAGCCTGCGTGGGCGCGTTGGGCGACGGAGCCGCGGCGCCGGCCAGCCCGGGATCCGAGCGCTGCTTGATCTCCATGTTCTGGTACTTAGCTTCGAAGTCGAAGGCGAGAGAGGCTATCTTGAGCCGCTCGTTGAGGAGCTGTATACGCGCGCCCTCCCAAGCCACCTCGGCGTCTTGGAGGTCGAGGATGCGGCCGGTGCCGAGCTGGTAGGCGGCGTTCGTGAGCTCGTAGGCCCGCTTGCTCGCCTCGGCGACCTTCGTCAGGCTGACGATCTTGTCCGCGCTGTCCTTGATGGCCCTGAGCTGGTTCCTCGCGTCGTCCCTCGCGGCGTTCAAGGCCTGGGCGGTGGCGGCCCTTGCCAGCTCGAGCCGGTCCTCGAGCTCGGCCTTGCCCGCCCTGATGCTCGAGAACGGCAACAGGGGCGAGAGGTCCCAGACGAGGCTGACCGAGAAGGCTCCGGACTGCTGATGCCAGTTGTCCTTGTCCCAGAAGTCGTTTTTTGTGCCTTGGACGTTCGTCTCCCCGGGACCGTTGATGGCGGGGTCGGCCTTGTACGCGAGGACGAAGTTCGGGAGGAAGGCGAGCCGCTGTATGTTGAGGCCGCTGACGAGCTGTCTCTCGTTCTGCCTGGCCATGCGCACGTCGAAGCGGTCGTCCTCGGAGATGGGGAGGCCCTCGACGGAGATGGCCACCTCATCGAGGCTGCCGACGAGCTTCATGTCCGGGTTGGAATCGTAGCCGAGGAGTTCCTGGAAAGACGAGAGGGCCATGGCCCGCGCGGTTTCCATGGCCTGCAGGCTCGGCGCCAGGCTCTCCACGTTCATCGTCGCGTAGTCGTAGTTGAGCTCGGTGCCCTGGCCCAGGTCGTAGCTGACCTTCGCCTGTCTCTGCCTCTCCTTCGCGGTGTCCAGCTGAGCGCGGGTGAGCTCGATGGCCTGGTCCTGCACGATGAGCTGGTAAAATATCTTCTTCACCGCGGCGGTGATGGACCGTTCGGCCTGGGCCTTCGAGATAGCGCTCTTCTGGTAGTCGATGGCCGCCTGGTCCATGAGCCCGAAGTAGGTGGCGCTGAAGACCTCCTGAATCGTGAGACCCAGGGCGACGTTGTTCTGGCTGATCGGAACGGCCATGGGCTGGTAGCCCGTCGGCGACGTCGACGTGGAGACTGGGGAAGCGACCACCGCAGTGGGGTCAGCGCTGTTGGTCCTGGCGTAGGTCCCCGACACGCTGATGCTCGGCAGGAACTTGTTGAAGCTCCAGTCGCTGTATCGCTTCTTGATGCGGCTCTCGATGGCGGCCGACCGCGCCGAGAGGTTGCTCGCGAGGGCCGCGGTCACCGCCTTGTCCACGTCGATCGAGGCGGGGGCGGTCTCCGCCGCGAGCCCGAGCGGGAGGGCGGCCAGGAGGAGGCAGGCGGTCGCCAGCGCCCTGACCACCGAGACTCGGCCGGATCGCGTGGCGGCGCCCCCGGCCCGGGATTCCGAGTATTCCGCTACGCTAGTTGCGCGCATCGCTTTTCTCCAGCTTCGCCCCTGACGGGCTTAACTTGTTCTTGAGGCCCTCCACCGCGAGGAAGACCACCGGCACGATGACCATCGTCACGACCATGCCTAGGAGGAGTCCCCCGATGAGGACCACGCCCATGGCGCTCTTCATCTCGCCTGCGGAGCCGAGGCCGAAGGCGACGGGCATCATGCCGAAGACCATGGCCAAAGTCGTCATGAAGATTGGCCTTATCCGCGTAGCCACCGCCTCCCTGAAGGACTCGACGTAGTTGAGGCCGCGCTCCTCGTGATTCCGGAGCGCGCGGTCCACGAGGAGGATGGCGTTCTTCGCGGTGAGGCCGATCAGGAGGATGATGGCCAGGATCGAGAAGATGTTGATCGTCTGCCTCCCGATCGCCAGGGCGAGGAAACCGCCGATCATGGCGAAGGGAAGACTCACGATGACCGGGATCGGGAAGAGGAAGGAGTTGAAGAGAATGGCCAGGATCGCGTAGATGAAGATGAAAGAGAGGATCATGGCGAAGCCCATGCTCCCGAAAGCCTCGGACTGGTAGGCCAGCATGCCCGTCGGGATCACCTTCACATCCTTGGGGAGGTTGAGGGCGCCCCCGGCCTTCATGACGTCGGCGTGGATCTCGCCGGCCGTGCGGCCGATCGCAGGGCTCGACAGGGAGACGGCGCTCTCGCGGTCGTAGCGGGTGAGCACCGTGGGCCCGAAGCCGTTCTTGATGGTCGCGAACTGGTCCAGGCTGATCTGGCGGCCCTGGGTGTTCGTGAAGGTGAGCTTGGACACCTGGGAAGTCTTGGTGCGATCAAAGGAATCGAGCACGATCTTTATTTTGTAGTCGATCCCTCTCTCCTGGTAGGTCAGATCCTCGTTGCCAGCTATGGCAGTCCGGAGGGCGGCCCCGACGGTGTCCAGGCTCAGGCTCAGGTCCGCCATCTTGCTCCGGTCGATCACAATCTGGAGCTCGGGCCGGCCCTCTCCCTCGGAACTATCGATCTCGCCGGTGCCCTGGACGGTCCGCATCATAGCCTGCCAGCGCCTGGCGGCGGCGGATACGACTTCGTGTTCCTGCCCGGAGACGTAGTACATTATCGGGTTCTGGGCGGAGCCCATGAGCCCGGCCTCCTGGACCGTCACCTTGACCCCAGGGATCTTCTTGATCGCGGCCTCGAGTTCCTCGGCGACGACCGCGGAACCCTCGGGGCGCTTGTTCTTGGGCACCAGGATCACCTCGATGGTGCTCTTGTTGTTGGACGTGCCCATGCGCTGGTAGCCGACCTTCGAGTAAACGTGTTCGACGTCCTTCCGCGCGATGATATCCTTCTCTATGTCCCGGACGACCCTGTCGTTCTCCTCGACGGAGACCCTCTGGGGGAGCTGGAGGTTCACCGAGAGCTCGCCTCGGTCCACGCTGGGGACGAACTCCGCGCCCACTACGCCAGCCCCCAAGAGGGCTATGGTCCCGACGAAGAGGGCGACCGCGAGGGCGATCGTCGTCTTCTTCCTGACGGCGCACCAGTCGAAAGCCATGAGGAAGCCCTCGGTCACCTTCGCGAACCCCGTGTCGAACCAGGAGCCGAAGCGGTCCATGAGTCCGCCGGTCTTGCGCTTGGCTTTCGCCCCCAGCTTGGAGGTGAGGAGGGGAGTCAGGAAGAAGGAGACCACCAGGCTGATCGCCGTGGCTATGACGAGGGTGAGCCCGAACTGGATGAGGAGGGAGCCGATCATGCCCCCGGACAGCGAGACGGGAAGGAAGGCGACGATTATGACCAGGGTGACCGAGGTGGCCGCGAAGGCGATCTCCCTCGTGCCGATCCTGGACGCTTCGAGAGGATTGGAGCCGAGGTCCTTGTGCCTGTGGATGTTCTCGACTACGACGATGGAGTCGTCCACGAGGATGCCGATGACGAGGCTGAGGGCGAGGAGGCTCATCATGTTGAGGGAGAAGTTGGCCTGCCCTATCCCGATGAAGGTCGTGAGCAGGGTAGTCGGTATGGCCATCATGACCACGAAGGCGTTGCGCAAGTCGTGTAAGAAGAAGTTGATGATGATGCCGACGAAGACGATGGCGAGGATGATATCCACGATAACGTCGCGGGCGGAGTCGAGGGTGAACACCGAGGTGTCCGTGGCGTAGGTGAAAGACGCTCCGATGTCCTTGTACTGCGCCTTGAGCCGATCGGTCTCGGCGTGGATCATCTTGCTCACTTCGACGGCGTTCGCCCCGGACTGCTTCACGATCGAGAGGCCGATGGTGTCCTTGCCGTCGTAGCGGAATATCGTCGACGAGTCGGAGAGGATGTCCTCCACCTTGGCCACGTCGCCGAGGTGGATCGTGCCGCCGCCTTGGGTGGAGACGAGGGCCAGGCTGCGGATCTCGTCGAGGCTCTTGAGCTTGCCGGCGATGCGCACGACGTACTCGCCGTCGGCGTCCTTTATTGTGCCGGCGGGGAAGTCCAGGTTGGCCGCCTGGAGCTTCTGGATGACGAGGAGGATCGGTATGCCGTAGGCCTCGAGCTTTGACTGGGATAGGCTCACTCCTATCTCCCGCTCGTTGCCGCCGATGACCGTCACCTGGCCGACTCCGTTGATGCGGGCCACCCGGTTCTTCACCGTCTGGTCCACGAAGTCGTAGAAGGGTCCCGGACCCAGGTTCGTGCCGATGGCGATCTCGATGATCGGCAGGTCGTCCATCGAGAACTTGCTGATGGAGGGCGTCTTGGCGTCGGAGGGGAGGTTGGACATGGTCGCGTTGACGTAGCGCTGCACGTCCTGGGCCGCGATGTCGATGTTCACGCCGGCGGCGAACTCGATCTGGAGGAGGCTGTAGTTCTCCATCGACTGGGAAGTGATGTGCTTGATGCCGGCCGTCCCGGCGACAGCGTCCTCGAGCTTCTTGGTCACGGAGTCCTCGACCTCCGAAGGGGAAGCCCCGGGGTAGGCGGTCTGGATGATGAGGTAGGGCATGCTCATGGGCGGGGTAAGCTCGTACTTCATCCGGGTGTACTCGACGATCCCCAGGAAGCCCAGGAGGCTGAATATTATGGCTATGGCTACCGGCCGCGCGTGGGGCAGGTCCAGGATCTTCATCTAGCTTCTCCCGGAGACGGTGACTAGCGCTCCATCGAATAAGTTGTTCTGGCCGTCGACCACGACTTCGTCGGACTTATCCAAGCCGCCGAGGACCTCGAGGCTGGTTCCGTACTCCCCGCCGGTCTTGACGTCGACGAGCTTGGCGGCGCCGTCCCTCACGACGAAAACTTGGGGCAACTGATAGGAGCCGACGATGCTGGCCCTCGGGATTGCGAGGATTGTCCTCGAACCGAGGTTGATCCGAGCCTTGGCGGACATGCCATCGTACAAGGGCCTCGAAGGGGCCGTGTGCAGCTTGATCTCTACGGGGAAGGAGAGGGCAGAGTCGCCCTTGGGGCTGACGCCCGACACGACTCCGGAGAAGGGTGCATCAGGATAGAGATCCGAATCCACGGCGACGCGCATGCCGCTCTTGATCTTGAGGATATCCCGCTCGCCCACCTGGATGGTGATCTTGAGGTTGCTCGTGTCCACAAGGTAGGCCACTGGGGCTCCGGGAGAGAGCATGGATCCGACGGAAACCGAGGTCTTGGTGACCACCCCCGCCTGGGGAGCTCGGACCTTGGCGTTCTCCAAGTCCTTCTTGGCGTTCACATAGGAGGAGTTGGCGCTGGCCAGGGCCAGCTTGAGTCCCTGGCGTTCCACGTCGGAGATGACCTTCTGGGCGTACAGGTCGACCCCCCTGGCCCAGTCAGCCTTGCTCTTCTCGTAGGCTGCCTCGGCGGTTTCGAAGGCGGCCTTCTTCAGCTCGTCGTCGATCTGCGCCAGGACGTCGCCCTTGTCGACCCGAGTCCCGACCTGGACTAGCAGCGCGGTGACCTTGCCCGAGGTCTCTGCCACGACTTGGACTTCGTCCTCGGCGTGGAGAGTGCCATTGTACGTGATCTCCCCTTGGACCGTTTGGGGTTGAGGGTTCGTGACCGAGACTGCGATCGGGGAGCCTGAGTCCTTCCCCGCCGTGCCTCGAGCCGACGACGCTCCCTGTCCCTTGCAGCCGAACAAAAGGCCCGACAGCAGCGCGATGCCGAGACAGGCCACCGCTACTCCGGCCCGGGGCCAAATCGCCCTTGTTCGCACCATCGATTCCTCCAGGTATCACATAATGTTAATGTGGCCATAAAAATAGCAAATTGTTGGGCCCAATGCTATAAACAGCGGCTGAACTAATGCAGGGACAGAAATACACGGCCAATGGGTTAAATCATAGCGTATTCCTAAAAGAGGTCGGGATAAATTAGTGCCTCGAAGATTGTTGGGCTTTATTGGAATGGATGAAGGCAACTGTATACTTTATTATTCATATCGAACCACCAACAAGCTTCGAGGCACTATGAAAAATACTCGTCACTGGAGGGTTACTGAAGCTAACTATA
>Ga0268360_1000835_pt1 | contig 40907 bp, 35 predicted proteins | sample BioMet11_FD_192465 | JGI IMG/M metagenome (GOLD analysis project Ga0268360, IMG submission 192465) | Sewage microbial communities from Oakland, California, United States - Biofuel 11 (Illumina Assembly) | ecosystem: Engineered > Wastewater > Sewage > Unclassified | place: USA: California... | reverse complement strand
ATATTTTCACAATGTGTAAGCTGCTTTCACAAGTATACCCGCTTCTCTCCGCAAGTGCAAGAGGGTTTCGCACAATTTTCAGCGCGGGGACGGCGCGAAAATTGGATTTGTATTCCGGCGCCATTTTTGTTATCATGGTTCTATTGAGGTCCCGGACGGCTTTGCGCCGGCGGGGCCGGCTCAGGAGGAACGTCCATGGACATCAGACTCGTCCTTTTCGATCTCGACGGAACGCTGCTCGACGCCAAAAAAAACATCCCGGAAAAGAACCTGGAGGCGCTGCGGGAGATGGAAGCGCGCGGCGTCGTGCTCGTTCCGAGCACCGGCCGCTTCTACCGCGGCATGCCGCAGGCGATCCTGGATATGCCCTTCCGCTATGCCGTCACGATCAACGGCGCGAACGTGCTGGAGATTGCTTCCGGGACGCGGATCTACCGGGCGGACATCGATCCGGACACCGCAGACCGGGTCTTCGCGCACCTCGAGGCGCTGGACAACATCTACGACTGCTATCAGGACGACTGGGGCTATATGCCGGAGGACAGGTATGCGCGGGCCGCGGAATACGTCCCCTCGCCTCCGAACCTTAAAATGGTGCGCGAGCTGCGCAAACCCGTGAAGGATTTCCGCGCGGAGATGCGCCGCAGGGGCCGTCCCGTGCAGAAGATCCAGGCATTCTTCGCCGATCCCGCGCTGCGCCGGCACGAGCTCGAAACGCTGCCCTCCCTCTTCCCCGGCCTGGCGGTGACGAGCTCCATCAGCAACAATGTGGAGATCAACCACGAAGACGCGAACAAGGGCGCTGCGCTGCTGGCGCTGTGCGGCTACCTGGGGCTCGATCCGGCGCAGGCGCTGGCCATCGGGGACGGGCTCAACGACACGTCCATGATCCGCGCGGCGGGCGTGGGCGTCGCCATGGAAAACGGCGAGCCCTCCGTAAAGGCCGCCGCCGACCATGTCACCGCCTCCGCCGACGCCGGCGGCTTTGCCGACGCGATGCGCAGATTCGTCCTCTGAGCGGAACGGGCCGGGCGCCCGGCTCCGAAGTCAAAACGAACGGGCCCTCCGCGGCAAATGCCGCGGAGGGCCCGCATCCGGTCCGCGCCCATCGCGGGGTGACGCCCGCTTCAGGCGCGGGCCGCTTTTTTCTCGGCGTACATCGCCCGGTCCGCCCTGGCGAAAACCTCGCTGAAATTCGTCTTTTCCGCACCGCTCACGCCGGCGCAGCCCATGCTGAAGGAGAGCTCGTACCCTCTCCGGGCGGCGCGGTTTTCCTCCTCCATCAGCGTCCGGATGCGGGCCATCAGCGCTTCGGCCTCCTGCGCGTCCGCATCGCCGAGGACGACGGCGAATTCGTCTCCGCCGATCCGGGCAAGGAATCCCCCGCGGCCGTCCATGGCCCGCTTCAGGACGCCGGCCGCCCGGACGAGCGCCCGGTCGCCCTCCGCGTGGCCGCAGGTGTCGTTGATGGTCTTGAACTTATCCACGTCCAGGACGATCAGGTACAGGCTGGAGGTTCCCCGGAGCGCCTCCCATCTCCACGCGGTATAGGTGTCGAACCGGCCGCGGTTGTTGAGCCCGGTCAGCGGGTCCGTGGAGAGGTTGCCGTTCTGGATGTAAACGTAGCACATGAGCATGGAAAGCGCCAGGCCCGGCCAGAGCGTCACCACGCCGTAGACGAGGATCTGCGCCAGCGCCCCGAAAAGCGGGAGTACCATGAAAACCATGAGCATGACGTATTTCCGGCGCTCGTAGGGCCGGGCGCGGAAAAGCCTGTACGCCGTGACCGCAACGGCGGCGGCCATATGGATGAACGGGATCGCGCCCACGGCCAGAAAATACCTGCCCCGCGCATACACGTTCGCGGCCGACACCGCGAAGATCCAGCCGCTGCGCGGATTGAGCGCCAGCAGCGCCGCGCCGGCAAAGATCGGGACGGCGAACGCCAGCGCCGTTCCCCGCCTGAGCCGCCCGAAAACGACGCAGAAGCAGTAGAGCATCCCGATGTAGCACGGCAGCAGCGTGGACGCCCAGTAGAGGTAATTGAAAAAGACGCTCAGACCCCTTGCGCCCGGAAAACCCGCGCCGTTCAGGAGCCAGGTGGCGGCGTCCAGAAGGAGAACGGCGGTCACGGCCTCCAGCTCATGCCGGAACAGCCTCTGGGTCACCGTCAGAAGGCTGCTTTTCCCCCGTTCCATGATGATGAGCAGCATCAGCGCGGCAAAAACGTCGATCTCGACATAAAGCACGGAACCGAGCAAGCGAACTCACTCCCTCCAGCCCGGCGGGGATCCGCCGGGCAGCTTCAGGTTATGCATGCAATATACATGAACCCGCGGAGGTTTGCAACGAGGGCGCGCACTTTTTCCTCAATCTGCGGCGAAAAGGCCCCCGGACGCGGCGCGTCCGGGGGCCTTATGCTGCGCGCGGGTCAGAGGGCGACCTTGCCCTCGATCCCGTTGATGACGTAATACGCCATGCCGTCCTCCGGCTTGATGTACACGCGGCAGGAGCGGACCGCGCCGGCATGAGAGGCTCTGAAATCGGCCTTGCAGCGCTCGACGGTATCCGCGCAGACATACTGTCTGCCGTTCATTTCCACGTACACCTCGGGGATGACCGCGGATGCGACCTGTTTCCCGGCTTCCTTCACGGTCTTTCCGGCGGTCCTGATCGCGCTCCCCGCCTTCTTTGCGGCGGTCTTCGCGGCGGCGCCGGCCGCCTCACGGGTGATGCCGGCGGAGGCCAGCTCCGCGCCGGCGGCCTTCGTAAGCTCGCCCGCGGCCTTGGATATCTCGCCCATGGCCTTCACGGTCTCGTCCTTCGCCGTTTTTACAACTTCCTTGATGTCGTCCTTGCGCATGAAACCCATCCTTTCTGTCGTTCCCATCGTCAATAATTCTTTTCTTCGGTTCCCGGTAATCTTATCCCTTTCATGTCTGATTTTATAGAGTCAATTTCAACGAAAAATTCCGATTCTTACCGCTATTTCAGGATAAATACGGCAGCAAATGCAAAAAACGAGCATTTTCGCCCCTTACGTGAGCGGACCGGGCACGGACGTCCCCGGGCCGCCGTCCTCCTCCATCTGCCGGGCGATCCACGCCATCAGAAGATTCACGATCTGCTCCTGCTGCCGCGGGGTAAGCTCCCGCCCCCGGGGCACGCGGTACCATTTTTCCAGGCAGCCGCGGCAGCAGCACGCGCAGGCGTGCTGGGCGACGAACACCGGATGACCGCGCATGGGCGTCTGCTTCCCGTCGTTCTTCGGCTCCGCCGGCGCGAGCCGTTCCCGGACGAAATCTGCGGCGTGGCCCCGGATCACGTCCATTCCCTTTTCCCGGACGTACGCTTTCTCGCGCCCGCTCAGATTGAAGCTTCTGCGGAACTCCGACTTCTCCAGCTTTCCCAGCGCCTCGGCGATGGTCTGCATTTTCCCGCGCCTCCCGGCAGATGAATTTCAAAAATAAATTTCAGAATTCACAAAATATCCAAATTCTGTCCAAAGTTCTGACACAACCCTATGTTATCTTATACCCGTAAACAGCAAGAGCAAAGAACAAATTCATTTTTTCCTCTTCTTTTTCATTTCCCCCTCTTCTTTTTCATTTTTCCTTCCTTTCATTTTTTCCTTTTTCCCCCTCTTTTCCCTTTCTTTTCCCCCACATACAAACCGCGCAGACGGAGAGCTGGCCGCCTGCGCGGCTTTGTTTTTGCCCGAAAACACCCTCCGAACAAAAGCTTGACAGTCCAAGCGTATGAGTATATTATTTAGTGCGTAGGATTTTCCGGTAGGCCAGGCTACCACAGGGATACGGGTTGCTGCCGCGAAATGGTGGAGACACCATGAGAAGGTTTAACAGGTCATGTCGAAGCACAAGGCATGATCCAATGCAATTTCAAGCCCAGTGAAGCTAAAGCCAGTACGGTGCGGAGCGCGCTTTGTACGCTGGCTGAGCACCGGATCGTTTTCCGGTGCTTTTTTGTTTGTGCGGCGCAATGAACGACAGTGAGGTGAGAAGGAACGGACGCAGACGGTCACAGTACATACCACAGTACTGCAGCAATGATCCGCCGGACTGAGCGGCGCATGGGCACGGGCGCGTCCTTCCTCGGCATCTGAGACGCGTTTCCCGCCCGCGGCGTCTCGCTTCCGGCATACTTCTGCATGGGAGGCGAGCTAATGGGAGAGGATACCTCCGTTCTGGAGACAACCCTGGAAACGCTCATCGAAAATAAAAAGTATTCCACACTGCGCGATATTTTCATGACCATGCAGCCCGCGGACATAGCGAAGCTTCTGGAGTCCATCGACGGCCAGAAGCTCCCGCTGCTCTTCCGCCTGCTGCCGAAAGAACTGGCTGCCGACACCTTCGTCGAGATGGACAGCGACGAGCAGGAGCTCCTGATCCGGGGCTTCTCGGACGCCGAGCTCAAGGAAGTCGTCGACGAGCTTTACGTGGACGACGCCGTGGACATCGTCGAGGAGATGCCCGCCAACGTCGTCAAGCGCATCCTCAAGCAGGCCGACCCGGACAAGAGGAAAATGATCAACGAGGTCCTCAACTATCCGGAGGATTCGGCCGGCAGCATCATGACCACCGAGTACGTCAGCCTGCGACCCGACATCACAGCCGAGGATGCGATCAAGCGCATCCGCCGCACCGGCGTGGACAAGGAAACCATTTACACCTGCTACGTCACCGACGACAACTCCCGGCTCATCGGGTACATGACGCTGAAGGATCTGCTCCTGGCGGACGAGGACAGGCTCGTCTCCGACATCATGGGCGGGGATCCCATTTCCGTCACCACCACGGACGACCAGGAGGAAGTCGCCGGCATCCTCAGCAAATACGACCTCACCGCCGTTCCGGTGGTGGACAAGGAAAACCGTCTCGTCGGGATCGTCACGGTCGACGACGCCCTGGACGTCATCGAATCGGAGGCCACCGAGGACATTGAAAAGATGGCCGCCATCACCCCGGTCGACAAGCCCTACCTGAAAATGACCACCCTGGAGATCTGGAAGGCGCGCATCCCCTGGCTGCTGTTCCTGATGGTGTCGGCGACCTTCACCGGCATGATCATCTCGTCCTTCGAGTCCGCGCTGGCCCGCTTCGCCGCGCTGACGTCCTTCATTCCCATGCTGATGGACACCGGCGGAAACGCCGGCAGCCAGTCCTCCACAACGATCATCCGCGCGATCTCCCTGGGCGAGATCGATTTCAGCGATTTCTTCAGGATCGTATGGAAAGAGCTCCGCGTGGCGTTCCTCTGCGCCGTTACCCTGGCGTTCGTGAACTTCTTCAAGATCCGGCTGGTGGACGTCACGATCCTGGGAAACCACAGCATCACCATCGAGGTGACGCTCATCGTCTGCCTGACCCTGATCTGCGCCGTCGTCGTCTCGAAGCTGGTGGGCTGCATGCTCCCGCTCACCGCCAAACGGATCGGCTTCGACCCCGCCGTCATGGCGAGCCCGCTGCTGACCACCATCGTGGACGCGCTGACGCTGCTCCTCTACTTCAAGATCGCCACGTCGATCCTGCATTTCTGACCCGGCCTCAGACAGAATTTAAAAAGCAAGCGGGACGCGCCGCCGAACGGCGGCTGTCCCGCTTGCTTTTTTGTCCCGGGGGCCGGGGCCGCGCAGCGGCGGCTCCGGCCCCCGGCGCAGAAAGCCCTTCAGACGTATTCCTTTTCGAAATCCAGCGCCTTCAGCGCGGCGCGGAACGCGGCGCGCTCCTCGTCCGTGAAGCGCTTCTGGGGATATACGGTATAGCCGCAGTCGAAGCCCAGCATGGAAAGCGCGTCCTTGACGCCCACCGCCACGCCGAACTTGAGGAGCACCTCGATGACCTTGTTGGCCTTGAACTGGGCCGCGCGGGCGCCCTCGATGTCGCCGGCGCGCATGCTGTCGTAGATCCTGCGGAACAGCTTCGGCATGATGTTGTACGTGCCGCCGATGCCGCCGTCGGCTCCCATGGCGAGGCCGCACATCAGGCACTCGTCCGGCCCGTTGAGAACGTTGACGTTCCCGCCGTTCAGCTCCTTGATGCGGTGCATGGTGAAGTAGTCGTAGCTCGTCCATTTGAGACCGATCATATTCGGCACGCTGTTGAGGAAGCGCTCCACCATATCCCAGGTGATGCTGACGCCGGAGAGCGGCGAGGCATAGATCAGGATCGGCAGGCCGGACGCGTCGGACAGCGCGGTGTAATACTCCCGGATCTCCTTCTCCCCGTAGCCAAAGAAAAAGGGCGGCACTGAGGAAATGGCGTCCACGCCGATCCCGGCGGCGTGCTTCGCCAGCTTCACCGCCGTGGTGAGGTCGATGGCGCCCACGTGGAGAATGATCTTTGCCTTGTCCCCCGCGGCGTCCCTGGCGATCTCCGCGATCCTCATGCGCGTCTCCGGCTGGAGCACCGGGCCTTCGCCCGTCGCGCCGCAGACGTAGAAGCCGTCCATCCCCTCGCGCATATGCCAGGCCATCAGCCGGCGCATGCTGTCCTCAAGGACCTTGCCGTTGTCGTCCACGCAGGCCACCAGCGCGGGCATCACGCCCGAAAACAGGACATTGTTTTTCTTTTCCATGAAAATTCGCTCCTTACCGGGATACATCCGCGTACCCCCGATCTGAATTGGGTATTATCATAATACGAATTTTTCCAGCAGAATTATTATAGTACGTTCCGGGCCGGTTGACCAGAGCTTTTTCGATTTTTCCGGCGCAGCCTCATTTCTCCGGGAAACCGGACACGGCGAGGCGCACCATCTCCGCCGCCCAGGAGAGCGGCACGGGCGGCTCGTCCGTCCTGCCGAGGATATAATCCGCGGCCGCGCGGAACTGGCGGACGTACATGTCGTGGGCGTCGTTCGGCAGCAGCGGCCCCTGGGCCGCGAAGCGCCCCGTCTCCGTATTGCCGAAATAGAGGCCGTAGGGATGGAAGCCGTTCTCCACCAGGCTGCACTCCAGCACGCCGTTTTCAAACGCCAGCCGCGTTCCGGCGATGAAGGGCCCGGAATAGCCGGCGCAGGTGATGGAATACGGAACGCCGCCCAGCGTGACGCCCTGCATGGCGTAAGAGGAATAGATCTCGTACCCCGGCTTTTCCCGGAGATATTTAATGGTAAGCTCCGCCGTCTTGTCCCCCATGAGCCAGTGGACGCGGTCGAGCTGATGGACGCCGTAATTCAGGGCGATCCCCCCGCCGGACTGCGCCTGGGAAAGCTGCCAGGGCGATCTGCCCTGCCAGAAATAATTGTAATTGATGCCGTCGACGACGCCCAGGAGCCTGCCCAGCTCCGGGTGGGCGGCCATATACTCCTTCGCCGCGATATAGACGGCGTTGTAGCGCTGGGTATGGCAGACGGTGGCGCGGATGCCGCTCCTTTCGGCGGCGTCCATCATGGTCCGGCACTCGTCCCAGTCCAGGGCCAGCGCCTTTTCGATGATCACGTCCACGCCCGCGGCGGCGCAGTCGAGAAACGCCGGCAGGTGAAGGTAGTGCGGCAGGAAAATGGCCGCGGCGTCCGGCTTCTCCCTCTCCAGCATGGGCTTCCAGTCGGCGTAGACGGGGCATTCGATCCCCAGCTCCGCGGCCAGCGCCGCCGCCTTTTCGGGATGGTGGTTCGAAATGGCGCAGATCTCCGCCTCCGGGATGGACAACAGCGCCCGTCCGTTCAGCCTGGCAATCGCGCCGGCGCCCATCACGGCGATCCGCAGCTTCTCTTTCATACAGCACGCACCTTTCAGATGTTTCTGCCCCCGTTTCCGGCAGTCGCCATTATACAGGCTCTCCTCCCAAGATGCAACCGGGTGCCTTTCCCGGTTGATTTGCAAGGCCGGACGCTGTAAAATACGGCTGCATGGAGCATTGAAAAATTCCGATCCGGTGTTATGGTGTATTCGGAACGCGCGAAATACGAAAAGGAGAATCTGCAAGGCTATGGAGAACGCCGGATCCGTCCCCTGGACAAAACTGAACTTTTTCGACGACTACTGGCTGGACTTCAAGCTCAACGTTCTGCGCCGCTGGTATTCCCCGAAGCTCGTCTCGCAGTACGTGGATCCCTCCCTCCGCAGCGGCGGCGTCTACCACTCCGCCGAGTGGTGCCCGGAGCAGGGCAGGTACCTCATGTGGTACGAATATCTGCCCGACGCGGCGATGGACGAGGAGCGCTATGTCGCCCTCGCCGAGAGCGCGGACGGGGTGCACTGGGCTCCCGCCGACGCCGGGACGGCGCCCGATCCGGAGAATCACATCTACCGCAACACCGTTTATCTGGGCAGCCGCGGCGTGCACGGCTCCTCCGTCCTGCGGGACGAGGCAGAACCCGATCCCGCCCGCCGCTACAAAATGACCGGCGCTACCCGGGCCTGCGCCTGGCGCGAGAACGGGATCGAGAACTCCGCCGTCCGCGTCTCCGTCTCCCCCGACGGCGTGCGCTGGCGGGAAGACGCGGCGTGCCTCGTCTGGCGCCACACCTCCGACACCTCGAACTGCATGTATCGGAATCCCGTGACGGGAGATTACTGCGTGATCCTCCGCGCGGGCTTCGTGGACAGGCGCATCTGCCTCACCCGCTCGAAAGACCTGAAGAACTGGTCGCGCCCGGAGGTGATCCTCCACCCGGGCGCGGACTTCAACGACGACGCCTTCGCGACGCAGCTCTACGGGATGCCCGTCACCCGGCTGGGCGACAGCTTCCTCGGTTGCCTCTGGCTCTACCGCACGAGCTGCGGCGACATGGATTTCACCCGCATGACCGGCTTCATCGACAGCGAGCTCACTTACAGCTACGACGGGCTCCACTGGATGCGCACCTCCCGCCGTCCGCTGGCGGAGCGCCCCCCCGCGCCGGAATTCGGTTTTTCCTCTCTCTACCTGGAGCGGTTCTATCCCTCGGCGGACGGCACGCGTCTTTTCCTCGTCGGGAACGGCTGCCGCACCATGCACGCCTCCCAGGAGGATAACGCCCGCTTCCGCGCGGCGAGCGGCGAGCCGCTTTCCGCGGCGCTCATCTACGAGATCCGGCCGGACGGCTTCTGCGGCCTGGAGGCCAACGCCACCGGCGGCTACGTCGTCACAAAGGCCTTCGAGCTGTGCGGCGGCGAAGTGTTCTTCAATCTCAGCGTTCCCTTCGGCCGGGCCCGTTTCGCCCTGCTCCAGGCGGACGGGAAACCCTACGAGGGCTTCGATTTCGGCGACTGCATCCCCTTCACCGGCGACGCGCTGCGCCACCGTCCCGCCTTCCGCGGCGCAGATACCGCGTCGCTGCGGGGAAAGCGCGTCCGCTTCGCCCTGAAGCTGGACGGCGGCGTGCTCCACTGCATCGAGGGGCGCCTGCGCCCCTGGGTGCGCGTGCCCCAGGCCTCTTTGGGAGATCCCTGCCAGCTCTGAAACCGACAGCCATTTCGTACAGGAGGCGGTGTTATGACGAATTACAATGAATCGGAAAACCTGAAAGACCGGATCAGCATCATCATCCCCACCGGCCGCTACGACCTGTGGTTCCGGACGACGACGCCGGATCTGCTGCGCGGAAAATCCACGGTGCTGGGCGGCATGATGCACCGGCACACCATGTTCGACGTGCACTGCGCCACGGCGGGGAGCTATTTCCTGCTGCTGGAGGACCGGCAGATCCGCATCGGCGGAGACACGGTGGCGATCCTGCCCCCGAACACGCTGCACAGTTCCGCGGACGATCCGAAATCCGCCGTGCCGTGCAGACGCGCGAACTTCAAGTTCACCTTCATCCGCCGGGAGACCGCCGCCGACGACATGGCTTCCGGCAGCGCTTTCGGCAGCGCCTCCGGCGACGCTCTGGCGCAGCTTTTCGCGGCAACCGACGGCCCGGTGATCCTTCCGGACTCGTTCAGCTGCATTTCCACGCTGCAGCGCATCTCCCAGGAGGCCGCCGGCAAGGATTTCTGCTATTACCAGTTCTGCCAGGCGCTGGTGCTGGCGATGATCTGCAGCCTCGGCCGCCAGCTCAGCCGGCATCAGAAAAACGGCGAGCCGGTGCGCGGCTATGAGAGCACCTACCAGAAAGAGATGATCGAGGAGTTTTTCGGCTCGCAGGTCACGCGCCGCTGCACCCAGGACGATCTTTCCAGCCTCCTGAAGATCAGCAACCGGCAGCTCAACCGGGTGATGAACTCGCTCTACGGCATGAGCTTCCGGGACAAGCTGATGCAGGGACGGCACGAGCGCGCCAAGCAGCTCCTCCTGTCCCCGGAGGACCTTTCTCTCTCCTCGGTGGCGGAGCAGAGCGGGTACAGCAGCATTTCCAGTCTCTGCCACGCCTTCGTGAAGCTGGAAAAAATATCCCCCGACGCCTACCGCAAGCGGGAGCTGAAAAAACGGCAGAAAAATCCGTGAAAAATCCCGTCCCGCGCAGGCGCGGGACGGGATCTCCGAAGCAGCTCAGGCTTTTGCTCCGCTTTCGCTTTTCCCGAAGGTCACGAGCTCCGTGCGGAGCCCGCCGCCCTCCTTTTTCACCGTGATCGCGCCCCGGAACTCCGGGCGCGGCTCCGGAAAGTCGCTGCGGTAATGGGGCCCGCGGGATTCCTTCCGCTGATCCATGACCGTCAGCAGCAGCTTCGAGAGCGCAAGGTAGCTCACCAGGTCGCCGACCCGGCGCACATCCGCGCCGCGCTCGTACTGGAGCGCCGGAGAGAACGCGCTCTCAAGCTCCGCAAGGCGCGCCAGGCCCTCGCCGCAGCGCTCCGCGCTCCGCACGATGGCGCCGCAGCGCCACATGACGTCCCGGATCTCCTCCATGGTCTTCGGGATGTCCGCAAGCGTCCCCCGGGCCTCCCCGAACCGCGCATGGAGCTGATCCCCGATGCCGGCGCCGCTCACATCCGCGGCGGAGCAGCCCGCGCAGTATTCCGCGGCCCGTTCCCCGGCCAGCGCGCCGAACACCTGCGTGGCCGCGATGGCCGCGCCGCCCAGCCTGTCCGCGCCGTGGGCGCCGCCAGCCGTCTCGCCGGCGGCGAAAAGCCCCGGCACGCCGGACGACGCGTTTTTATCGATATACACGCCGCCGTTGAAGCACTGGGCATGGGGGATCATGTCGAACCCCTCCTCCACGGGGCGGACGCCCCGTGAGTTCATCCACTCCAGCCAGGAGGTGATGACCCAGCTCTTGTCCTCCAGCACCTTCGGGTCGTAGGCCACGTGGATCCCGCCGCTTTCGCAGGCTCTTCCCGCGGCGGCCTCCTCGTACATGGCCAGATCCAGCCAGAAGCTGATGTCCGCCGTGGTGAAGGGCCCGTGCTTCGCCCGCTCGGTGAGGCACGCCTCCTCGGAGATGCCCTTCGGCAGATACTTGGCCAGAATGTCCTCGCCGGCCCCGTTGGTGAACTTCGGGCAGGTGACCAGGTTCTTTTCCTGGAAAAGCAGCTTTTTCACCGGCCAGGTCAGGCCGGGGATGAACTGGATGAATTCCATGTTGATGAGTTTCGCGCCGGCGTCCAGCGCAAGGGCGTAGCCGTCCCCCGTCTCGTCGGGCGTGGCCAGGGAGTACTTATAGATCCCGCACCCGCCGCCGGTCGCCAGGACGACCGCCTTCGCCCGGACATAGAACGGCTGATCCAGCGCGTCCAGCCCCACGGCACCGACGACCGCGCCGTCCTTTTTCACAAGGCAGATGAATTCCGTGTTTTCCAGGATCCGCACGTTCCGGCGCATGAGCTGCAGCCACAGCGCCCGGCGGATCTTCGCGATGCCCAGGGTGCTGCTGCCCCGCAGACGCTTTCCGAAGCAGGGGATGACGCCCTTGTAGCGCCCGTCCTCATACCGCTCGAACCGGATGCCCATGTCCTCCAGTTCGTGGAAGCGCGCCGTCGAGCGGGTGGCCAGGAGCTTCGCCAGCTCCGGATCGGCCGCGCCCGCGCCGGCGTCCAGGATCTCCTCAAGGAAATAGTCCTCCGTGTCCCCCTCGTGGATGACGGCCTGCATCCCCCACCCCGGCGTCCCGGGATAGAACGTGGCGCCGCTGACGCCGAAGGCGCACTTTCCCGCCAGCAGGACCCGCGCCCCGCCGTCCGCCGCGGCGATGGCCGCCCTGACGCCTGCGCCGCCCATTCCGATGACGAGGACGTCCGTTTCCATGCGGTACTGAATCTCCATTGCGATTTCCTCCGAAAAGCAAAAAAATTAACGGCATTCTCCGTTTTCTTCCCGACAGACCGCAGCCGATCGGAACGGTCTGACAAAACCAAGGTCGGACGCGATTATCCCGAAGCGCAAGAAACAAAGATTTTTCGGTTTGCACAGAGCGATAGAGTAATTATATATTTCTACACACTTTCTGCCCCCTAATTGTATTTTTTCTCCGCGTAAAGCACACTGAATCCAGGTTGGGCAGACGCTGTCCCCGGAACATTGTACTTTAAAACGGCAGGAACGAAAAGGCATTCCCCCGGTTATGCAAAAGGTCCTTATCAGCCCGCTAAGCCCGCTTGATTTTCACTGCAGCTTCCTGTACCATCACATTATACTGCCGGCTCCGTCGCCGCACAATATCCGCTGCCGGAAAACAAGAAAGGAACTGTAACATGAATCCGATCAGCCTTGGAACCCGCAGAGAGCTCTTCTGGGACGACTACCTCGTCAACACTTCCCGCACCAGCGCCGCGCTCCGCCAGCACGAGCCCCGCATCGAGGAGATATCGCTTACCTTCGACAAGCCCTGGGAGGGCGACGGATGCGACTATTTCGCCATCCTCCGGCCCGGCGAAAAATACCTGATGTACTATCTCGCCTGGCACATGTACAGCAAGGACCTTACGAGGCACACGGCGGACATCGCCAACATCTGCCTTCTGGAGAGCAGCGACGGCATCCGCTGGGAGCGCCCCGAGCTGGGCGTTACTGAGTTCGACGGCAGCCTCAGCAACAACATCATCGCGAAGAGCCGCGATGACGAGCTGGGCAGCATGGACAACTTCACCCCTTTCCTGGACACGAACCCGGACTGCCCCGCGGACGAGCGCATAAAGGCCACCGTCGGCTTCGACCACAACCGTCAGCCCGAGCTCTGGTGCTACTGCAGCGGCGACGGGGTCCATTTCAGGAAGGGCTGGCTCATGACCCGCAGGGGCAAGTTCGACACCCAGAACGTCGCCTTCTGGGACGGCGCGCGGGGCGAATACCGCTGCTACATCCGTGATTTTCACAATTACAGCGACAACTGGGCGAACAACGGCGTGCGCGACATCCGCTGCATGACGTCGAAGGACTTCAGGACGTGGAGCGACCCCGTCCCGCTGGACTTCGGCGGCGGGGACGACATTCCCCTTTACACGAACGCAGTGTCGATCTATCCCCGCGCGCCGCAGATGCTCATCGGCTTTCCCAGCCGCTATATCGAGCGGCACGAATGGACGCCGAACTACGACCAGCTCCCCGGTGCGGAATGCCGCAAAATGCGCATGAAGCTCAATCCGCGTTACGGTCTGGCGATCACCGACTGCGTGCTTATGACCTCCCGGGACGGCGGGCACTGGAACCGCTGGGACGAGGCGTGGATGCGCCCCGGGGCGGAGCGCGTCTACAACTGGGTCTACGGAGACTGCTATCCCTCCGTCGGCTTCATCCCCACGCCCTCCGACCTGGAGCTCGCCCCCGACGAATACTCCATGTTCTGCCCCGAAAAGCACTGGAGCAACGAACCCGCAAAGCTGCGCCGCTACTCCATCCGCCAGGACGGCTTCATCTCCCGCGGCGCAGGCTACGCCGGCGCGCAGGTCGTGACGAAGCCCGTGACGTTCGAAGGCGGCAGGCTGCACCTCAACTTCTCCACCTCCGCCGCCGGCTGGATCCGTGTCGCCGTCTGCGCCCGGGGCGAGACGCTCCGTTCCTGCGAGCTGTTCGGCGACAGTCTGGACCGCGTCGTCTCCTTCGACGGGGATCTCGCCGCCCTCGCCGGGAAAGAGGTCACGCTGGAATTTACGCTGTGCGACGCGGATCTGTACTCCATGCAGTTTTCCGACTGAACCGACCCCCGCGCACCCGATCAAATCCCGCAGGCAAAATCTAAGCAACTGAGATCGATGAGCGGGCGGACGCCGCCCGCCCGGAAAGGCGGACCTGACAATGGCAGACAAAACCGCACCCCTCAACATCGGCGGAAGAGTGGAAATGTTCATCGACCGCTTTCTGATCGCGGACATGGACGGCGCCGCGCTGAAAATGACGCCCCCGCAGCCCAGGGAAAAAGTGCTGCTCATGGATCGCCCCTGGGAAGGGCCCGGCAGCGGCATCTATTCCTGCGTGTTCTTCGACGGCGAAAAATACCGGTATTATTACCGCGGCGTCGGGACCGGCGAAAAGAAGGCCTTCGACGGCAGCGAGAACCAGTACAACTGCCTCGCCGTCAGCAGCGACGGCATCCACTGGGAAAAGCCGGAGCTGGGCCTTGTGGAATTCAACGGCGACACGAAGAACAACATCGTTTTCAGCGGCCATCTGGCCCACAACTTTTCCCCCATGCTGGACCCGAATCCCGCCTGCCCGCCCGACGAAAAATTCAAGGCCGTGGCGGGGCTCTCCCCCAACGGGCTCTATGCCTTCAAATCGCCGGACGGCCTGCGCTGGAGTCCCATCCAGAAGGATCCCGTCATCAAAAAGGGCGCCTTCGACTCCCACAACCTGTGCTTCTACGACACGAACCGGGGCGGCTACCGCTGCTACTCCCGCTACTTCGCCCGGCCCGACGGCGAGGAAGCGCTCGACCCGGGCGCCGGCGTCGTCATCTCCGGCCGGCGCGCCATCCAGAACTGCGTGTCCTCCGACTTCCGCCGCTGGAGCGAACCCGTACCGAACCATTATAACGAGGGCGCGCCGCTGGAGCAGTTTTATACCAACGCCACCGTCCTGTGCCCCGGCGCCGAGCACATCTATCTCTCCTTCCCCATGCGCTTCATGAGCGAACGCTACAAAAACCGCGACCACCAGTACGTCGGCGTGTCCGACGCCGTGTTCATGACGAGCCGCGACGGCGAGCATTTCGACCGCACCTTCCCCGAGGCGTGGATCCGCCCCGACCTCTCGCCCCGCAACTGGACGCAGCGCAATTACATCACGGCCTGCGGCGTTCTGGAGACCTCGCCGGAGGAATTCTCCCTCTACGTCGGCGAGCATTACGAGTGGGACGACGCCTTCGCCCGCCGCTACACCGTCCGCAGGCACGGCTTCGGTTCCGTGAACGCCCCCTACGCCGGCGGCGCCTTCATCACGAAGCCTTTTGTCTTCGACGGCGACACGCTGCATCTCAACTACTCCACCTCGGCGCCCGGCGGCATCCGGATCGGCATCGCGGCCGACGGCACCGGCTGGCCGGCCTGCGGCTTCTCCGCAGAGGACTGCGACGTCATCTACGGAAACGAGCTGGATTACACCGTCACCTGGCGGGGAAAGAGCGACCTCTCCGCATTCCGCGGGAAATCCGTGCGGCTCCGGTTCCTGATGAAGGACGCGGACCTCTATTCCATTCGTTTCGGTGGATAATATCCCGGCCGCGGCCGGTTCGGGGTCGCAATATTTTGCTGTTTTTCATAATATATCTGAACATCGCTGGATTTCGTTGATCGATCAGGCCTTTTATCCTCCAAGTGTCTCGAAATGCTATTGCACACATTGGCGTATTTCGCTATAATGGGTTTGTGCAGTTTGGTCAAAATGAAGAATCTGTCTGCGAACCCGGTCGTTTCCTGCATTTCTTTTTTCCTTTGTCCGCCAAAGGACCGTATTCTTTCTTTTTTGCGGTCCTGCAAATAAAACGATCAAAAGTTGTCATTTCGTGGCGGTCTCCGAATCGGGGAGGGAATGACAGAAGGGGGTATTATGAAAAAAGCACTTGCTCTTATCCTGACTCTGGTATTGCTTGCCACCGTTCTCTGCGCCTGCGGCACAACGGGCACCACGTCTTCCAGCTCGGCCGCCTCCAGCTCCAGCGCCGCCTCCAGCTCCAGCGCGGCCTCCAGCTCCAGCAAAGCCTCCAGCTCCAGCGCCGCCTCCAGCTCCAGCGCAGCCCAGACCGACAACAGCGCCACTGAGCCGCTGATCATCGGGCTCCCGGGCAGCTCCAAGGAGCGCGTCCAGGCCAACGGCGGCGACTACGGCGGAACCTACAACTATCTCGTTTATTCCCGCCTGCTCACCCTGAACACCGACGTCGCTCCCGATAAGGGCGATCTGGCCACCGACTACACCGTCTCCAGCGACGGCCTCACCTACACCTTCACGCTCCGCAGCGGTGCGAAGTGGCACGACGGCGAAGCCGTTGTCCCCGACGACGTGAAGATCACGTTCGAGTATGCGGCCAGGGGCTATTCGGTCAACGCCGTGTTCAACACCGCCGTCAAGTGCATCGCGGGCTATGATGCCGTTGCCAACAAGACGGCCACCACGCTCTCCGGCATCACCATCGACGGCAGCAAGGTCATCTTCAAGCTCACGAAGCCCTGCTCCGTGTTCCTGCTTACCTGCGCGCAGATGAACATCCTGCCCTATCACATCCTAAAGGACAAGGATCCCCTCACCTTCGCCACCGACGATTACTGGGCGAACCCCATCGGCTCCGGCATGTACAAGGTCTCCAAGTTCGTCCCCAATGACTATCTGATGCTTGCCCCCAACCCGGATTACTACGGCGCGAAGCCGAAGATCCAGAACATTAAGTGCATCTACACCTCCAGCGCGGACTTCCTTGTCCTTGCCCAGTCCAACGGCATCGACTACACCCAGTCCATGTCCACCGCCACTGCCACCGAGATCGCGAAGCTCTCCAACTACACCGTGACCCCGGTCGACATCTATTACATCCGCTATCTTATGTGGAACTCCAAGGGCCCGCAGGGCAGCGGCAATGACCCGATCTCCGACGTTCGCGTCCGCCGCGCCATCCTGCACGCCATCGACCGCGAGTCCATCTGCAAGGACATTTACAACGGCTATGCCAAGGTCATCAACGCCAAGGTCCCGACCTCCTTCACCTATGCCAACCCCGACGTCTATGCCTTCGATTACAACCCGCAGAAGGCCAAGGATCTGTGCAAGGAAGCCGGCTTCGACATGACCACCCCGCTCAAGCTTGCCTGCTATTACAGCGATCAGCAGTCCAAGGACGTTGTTGAAGCCATGGTCTATTACCTCAACGACGCGGGCTTCAACTTCGAGGTCACCTACATCACCGGCGACCTGGTTGCGGGCATCTACGACACCAAGGATTACAACCTCTGCTACGCCGGCCTCTCCGCCATGACGCCTGAGGAAGCTTACGGCGCTCTTGCCGGAAAGTCCATGAACGCCAGCTTCGCGAAGCTCTTCCCGACTGACGAAAACGCCATCGATCCGCTCTACAACGAGCTCGTCGTGACCACCGACACCGCGAAGAGGACCGAGATCCTGAAGAAGCTGCAGGCCGCCGAGAACGATATCCTCTACAACCTGCCGCTCTTCTCCGTCCAGGCCATGAACATCGTCAACACCGCCCGCGTCAACATGGGCAGCAACTTCGTCGCCAGCAACGAGTGGACTCAGTTCAATCGCCACGTCGAGGACTGGACCACCACCGCCATCAAGTAATTTCTGAACCAGCAAGCGAATCAAAGCGCGGGGCGGACGGTTAATCCGTCCGCCCCGCTTCATTTCCCGCAGGTCTTAAATCCGATTGCGGCAAGGAGTGATACCCATGCTCAAGTACTTCATCAAGCGCGTCCTGTCGCTCATCCCCATGCTTCTCGTCATCAGCATCCTGATATTTATTCTGCTTGATCTCACCCCCGGCGATCCGCTCACCCATTTCATGTCTCCCGATCTTATCGCCTCCATGTCAACCGAACAGCTGGACGACATGCGGGAGGCTTACGGGCTCAACGACCCTGCCCCCGTGCGCTATCTGCGCTGGCTGGGCAACATACTTAAGGGCGACCTTGGCAGAAGCATCTCCAACGGCGCGCCCATCAGTCAGATCTTCGCAAACCTCCTGCCCTCGACACTGAAGCTGTCGCTGGCGGCTCTCGTGATTTCCACGGTGCTCGGACTGTTGTTCGGCATTCTTGCCGCCATCTATCAGGATTCGATCATCGACTACATCTGTTCAATATTCGGAATAATCGGCATATCCTTCCCCGAATTCTTCGTGGGGATATGCTTCATACAGATCTTCGCCATCAAGCTCGGCTGGTTCCCGGCGCAGGGGCGCGTGGGCGACGGCTTGAGCTGGTTCCAGAACCTGCGGTACATCGTTCTTCCCTCCTGCGCTCTGGGCTTTTCGCTGACTGCGGCCCTGATGCGCTACGCAAGGAGCTCGATGCTCGAAGTGCTCAACAAGGACTACATCAAGACCGCCTGGTCGAAGGGTCTTTCCGCGCGCAGGGTCTACATGAAGCACGCGTTCAGGAACGCCCTCATGCCGATCGTGCTCGTCATCTGTCTCCGCCTTCCGATGCTCGTCGGCGGCTCCGTGGTCATCGAGACCGTTTTCAGTTACAGCGGGATCGGCCAGAAGCTGGTCGACTCCATCAACGCCAAGGATTATACGGTCGTCATGATGGTCACCCTGGTGCTCACCGCCATCACGCTGCTTGCCAGCGTCCTTCTCGACCTGCTGACCGCCGCGCTCGACCCGCGGATGCGCCTCGACAGCAAGAGAAGCGAATAAGCGCGGAGAAAGGATGGAAAATATGCCAGACAACACTTCTGCCGGCAGGAGCGGGGCGCCCGCTCAGGCGACCCGCGTCAAAAAATCGAGCTCCCTGGCAAAACGCAATTTCCAGAAGCTCGTAAAAAACAAGATGGCGATTATCGGCTTTATCCTGATCGCCGTCATACTCATCATGTGCATTCTCGCCCCGCTCTTTACAAAATGGGATCCCAAAAAGGTCACCCTCAGCGAAAAAAGCAAGGCCCCGTCCGCAAAGCACATACTCGGGACGGACAACCTGGGGCGCGACGTCTTTTCAAGGATCCTGTACGGCGGGCGCATATCGATCCTGATCGGCCTGACCGGTTCTCTCGGCGGCGTCATCATCGGCTGCATACTCGGGTGCATCGCCGGCTATTACGGCGGCTGGTTCGACGCGATCTTCCTGCGGATCAGCGAGGTCGTCCAGGCGGTGCCTCAGATCCTGCTCGTCCTCGTGCTGGTCACGGTCATGAAGCGCAGCCTTGCAAACCTCTTCATTATCTTCATCGCCACCGGCTGGGTAGGCACCTACCGATTGGTACGCGGCCGGTTCTTCTCGCTGCGTGAGGAAAGCTACGTCGAATCCTCCCGCGCCTTCGGCATCAGCGACAGGTCCATCATGTTCCGGCACATCCTGCCGAACACGCTCGGGCCGATCATCGTCATCTTCACGCTCAACACCGCCGGCTTCATTCTTCAGGAAGCCGCCCTCTCCTACCTCGGGCTCGGCGTTCCTGCGGACATTCCGACCTGGGGCAACATCCTGAATGCTGCGCGCGAAGTCTCCACCGTGACCCGTTCCCCGTGGATCTGGCTTTCACCCGGCATTACGATCTCGCTTTTCGTCCTGGGCATCAACTTCTTCGGCGACGGTCTGCGGGACGTGTTCGACCCCAATCAGCTTTAATCTGAAAGGAACGGGTGAGGCTACAAACAATGAACGAAAATGATTACGTCCTTTCAATTAAGGACCTGAAGACCCACTTCGCAGTGGGCAGCCGCACGGTCCGTGCCGTCGACGGCGTCACGCTGGACGTGGCCCGCGGCAAGACGATGGGGCTTGTGGGCGAGTCCGGCTGCGGCAAGAGCGTCACCGCCGCTTCCATCATGCAGATCCTTCCCAAGGCCGGCAAGATCGTGGAAGGCGAGGTCATCTTCCGCTCCAAGGGGAAGGAACCCGTGGATCTTTCAAAGCTCAAGCGCACGGACAAACAGATGCGCGACATCCGCGGCAAGGACATCGCGATGATCTTCCAGGACCCCATGTCCTCCCTGAACCCGGTGTACCGCATCGGCGACCAGATCTGCGAAAACATCCTGCAGCATGAAAAGGTCTCGAAAGACGAAGCCATGAACCGGACCATCGAGATGCTGGGCAAGCTGGGCATCCCGAAGCCCGAGGACCGGGTAAAGAACTATCCCCATGAATTTTCCGGCGGCATGCGCCAGCGCGTCATGATCGCCATGGGCATGATCTGCAACCCCGAGGTGCTCATCGCGGACGAGCCCACCACCGCGCTGGACGTGACCATCCAGGCCCAGATCCTGGAGCTCATGAAAAAGATCCAGCAGGAGTACGGCACGACCATCGTCCTCATCACCCACAACATGGGCATCGTGGCCGACATGGCGGACAATATCGCCGTCATGTACATGGGCAAGATCGTGGAATTCGGCACCAAGGAGCAGATCTTCCTGACGCCGGCCCATCCCTACACCAAGGCCCTGCTGAAGTCCGTGCCCGTGCTGGGCGCCGGCGACGGCAAGCGCCTCACGTCCATCCGCGGAAGCACGCCCGACCCCTCGGAGATGCCGGAGGGCTGCGCGTTCGCGCCGCGCTGCGATTTCTGTCTCGGCGACAAATGCAATGAAGCCCCCCCCTATCTGGACATCGGCGATGGCCACATGGTTAGGTGCTGGCTTTGCGAGGGAGGCGTTAAAAAATGAGCGAGACCGAAAAAAAGACCCCCGCTCAGGACAGCAGTGTCATCCTTGAACTGAAGGACATCAAAAAATACTATCCCATCACCTCCGGATTTTTCCGGAAGGTCGTGGGTCACGTCAAGGCCGTGGACGGCGTAAGTCTCTTCGTCCGCCGCGGCGAGACGCTGGGGCTCGTGGGCGAGTCCGGCTGCGGCAAAACGACGCTGGGCAAGTGCATCGTGCGTCTGCACCGCCCCACCGGAGGCGAGCTGCGCTACCGCTTCGGCGACGAGTTCAGCGACCTGCTGACGCTGGATAAGAAAGAGAGCTTCGAGGCCCGCAAGCGCATCCAGATGGTCTTTCAGGATCCGTATTCTTCCCTCAACCCCTCCAAGACGATCTTCACCGCCTTCGACGAACCGCTGAGGATCCACGGCATGGCCGACCCCAAGGAACGCAAGGACAAGATCGCGGATCTGCTTCAGCGCGTCAATCTGCGTCCCGACTATATGTACCGTTATCCCCACGAGTTCTCCGGCGGCCAGCGGCAGCGCATCTGCATTGCCCGCGCGCTCTGCGTCAATCCGGAAATGGTCGTCTGCGACGAGCCTGTCTCCGCGCTGGACGTCTCCATTCAGGCCCAGGTCATGAACCTGATGAAGGACCTGCAGCAGGAGATGAACCTGACCTACATCTTCATCGCCCACGACCTCTCCGTGGTCGAGTACATGAGCAGCCGAATTGCAGTCATGTACCTGGGCAAGGTCATGGAGCTGGCGGATTCCAGGGAGCTTTACCGCAATCCTCAGAATCCGTACACGGAGGCGCTTTTCTCCGCCGTGCCCATCCCGGACATCACGAAGCAGAAGCAGCGCATCGTGCTGGAGGGCGACGTGCCCTCCCCCGCGAACCCGCCGTCCGGCTGCGCCTTCCATCCCAGGTGCCGCAAGTGCCAGGAGATCTGCAAGCGCGAGGCCCCTCAGCTTCGTCCGCTCCGCAGCAATCCCGATCACTTCGTGGCCTGCCATCTGTGCGACACCGTCGATCCCTCGGAAACGCCCGCCTCCGGCGGCACGCCGAAGGCATAACGGCAGCAAAATAAAAAAGCAGTACCCGGCGGATCAGTCCGCCGGGTACTGCTTTTTTCATCTGCGCGCGTATCTCCGCTCCGCCCGTCCGCGGCCGGGCCCGCCCGGCTCACCCTTTCAGGAGCGACGTCTTTTCATAGAGCCGGTACGTAAGCTTTACGCCGTCGTATTCCGCGCCGGCGGTGCAGACCAGCATATAATCCCCGATATCCAGCGCCCTGTTGCGGGTCACGACAAAATCCGGAAGCCCGCTTTCCACATAGGCGTTCTGCTGCTGCATCATCTCCGGGATGTTGCAGTTGAGCTTGCAGAAATATTTCCACGGCGGCACCGTGCCGGTCGCGGTATAGAACCCGCCGTCCAGAAAGCCGTAGTTCAGTACGCTGGCGCCGGGCACGCTGTCGATGACGTCGGCAAAGCGGTACTGGGCCAGATCCTCTTTTTTATAGGCGCGGTAGCTTCGGTTCGGAGAGCAGATGCAGGCGATCAGCACGGCCGCAGCCAGCGCCCCCGCCGCCGACGCCGCCAGCGCGGAGCGGCGCCAGGGACCGGAAAAAGTCCATTCGAAGACCTGGCCCAGGCAAGCCGCGCCGAAAATCGTGAAAATCCCGAGGATCAGGCTGTAATATGGGTAGATCCAGCAGATGGAAAACACGGGCAGCGCCGTCGCCGCGAAGATCAGAAAGAGGTTCAGCGTGGTCCTGGATTTTTGCGTCAGCGCGCACCAGACAAGCCCGGCCGGCAGCAGGATCGCGCAGGAGGGATATTCCGCGCCCCACCGCCGGATCCCCGCAAGGAGGACCTGGAAGTAGTTCCGTCCGCCGTCCTTGGCGGCGATCCCGTCGGAATAGAGGAACAGGTTGTCGTAGAAATAGACCTGCCACAGGTCTCCCAGCGCTCCGTGCGCGGCGAAGTAGATCAGCACCGGCGCGGACGCCGCCGCGAGCCCCAGCAGCCCCTGCCGGATCGCGCGCAGGATCCCGCGGTAATTCCCGGCCTTCATGTCCCGCAGGAATGGGACCGCGACCAGGCCGAGGAAAAACGTGCACATGGAGTACTTGATCCAGAAAACGCAGCCGGCCAGGACGCCGATCAAAAACCACTGCTTCCGCGTGAGCCCGTCCCCGGCCTGCATCGCCCGCATGCTGAGCCAGAGGCTGGCCAGAAGCAAAGGCATGCAGAGCTCCTCGGCGCTGTCGCCCCGGGCGAAAACGGTGGAGGAGCAGATAAGCGCAAAAACCAGCGGCGCCAGCGCCCAGGACGCTTTTTTGCAGAAAAGCGCCAGGATCCTGCGGATAAAAAACACCGAGACCGCTCCCGCGGCCGCCTCCACCAGAAAAACGCCGATGAAGGTCCGCCAGGAAAGGAGCGCCGCCAGGGCGTGCAGCATGTAGAGATACAGCCCCTTCTGCTCCACGATGTCCCTGTACGGCACCTTGCCGGCCACGATGGCCTTCCCCACGGTAAAAAAGCAGTTGGCGTCCGTCCAGTCGTTGAAGGGGTACAGAAAGGACGCCTTGGCGCAGAACATCAGGATCAGAAACGCCTCCAGCGCGGCAAGCAGCAGCTCCGCCGCGCGCGCTGCGCGCACGCCGCGTTTCATCCCTCCGTTTTCAGGCTCCATCCCAGACCTCCGAAACCGCATTTCGGGAACGCCGGAGCTCCTCCGGCGTTCCCGTTTCCGCTGCATCAATGATACGCTCTTTTCCGCGTTTTGTCTCTGCTCTTTCACAAAGTCTTTTCCGCGCGGCCGCTCCCCAGGAAAAATGCGGCCGCCGCAGCCAGAAGGAGGACGCCGCCCGCCGTCCAGTAGACCGGCGAATACTCGGACTTCCCGCCGAAGATCTCCATGACGCCGGTGATGAGGCTCCCGGCCGTCAGCGTGCCGACCCCGCAGCACCAGAGGCTGCGCGCGGCCTCGCCGGCGCGGGGGTCCCGGTCGAGCCGGAGAAGCGCGAAGGGCACTCCGCCGAGAACGAGCGGCCAGAGGAACAGGCAGACCATCCAGGGCGAATAGACGCTGTGGCTGAAATGCTCGTACACGGCGCTGAACACCGCGCAGGACGCCGCCGCCGCAAGGTAGGAAAAGCCCGGCGCGCCCAGCCGCTTACGCAGTCCGGATATAGACAATGTCGCTCACGCTCCTCTCCTTGATGCTGCCGCCGGAGGTGGGATTGTTGATCACGGAACCGTTGAACACCATGGTGGAAGAACCGCCGCCGTCCAGGTTATAGGCGGTGGTGCAGCCGAGCTCGCTGCACATGAAGTCCGCCAGCTCCTTGAGGGAAAGGCCGGCGCTCGCGCTGGTGCGGCCGTCCGCCACGACGAACACATAGTGCAGATCGCCCACGATCCCGATGGCCGTGCGGGGATTGCTGGTCATGGCCTTGGCAACCTCGTCGCCGCTGTCCACCGCCACCGCCCCGTTCTCCACGAGGGCCGGACCGAAGGAAAGCACCTGCTCCGCGCCGGAGTCCAGAAGCTCCTGCGCCGTCACGTCGCCCTCCCGGATGATCCCGAAGGAACCGTCCTGATAGATGACCAGGTCCTCCCGGTCGGCCGAATACGCCTTGCTGCGGTACAAAACGCCGTTGCGGATCACGTATCCCGAGGTCTGCGACCCGTAAAAGTCCCCGTTGATGGCAAGGATCGCATCGTTCTCTTCAGCTATGACGGACGTGGCGGCCTTGATGTTCCGCCCGTAGGTATCGCTGGCAAAAGCCGTGGCGAGGAGATCCGCCGAGTCCAGCGTCACGTCCGCCACGTAAACGTCGGTATCGTCCACGCGGCAGGTCGTGACCGTGATCGTAACGCCGCCGCCGCTGTACGTGGTTCCCGTGCTCACCGCCGACGACGCCGAAGAGGACGCGGAGGACGATGCTCCGGACGAGGCCTGCGAAGACGAAGCCGCCGAGGAAGCCGAGGACGTCCCCGCCGAGGTCCGGGAGGACGACACCGCGGACGACGCCGCGGACGACGCGTTCCTGCCGCTCACGCCGGCGGCATAGGTGTGGGGAATGACGAAGGTGTCCAGCGCGATCCACGCCGTGAATGCCGCCAGCAGGATAAAATATGCGGCGCGGAAGGTCCGCCATCCTTTTTTGCGTTTCACGCCGCCTCGCCGCCTTTCTTCCGGAAGATAAAGAACCGCTGGGCCGTAAAGCTGACGGCCGAGCAGGCGATCCCCGCCACGATCTTCGCAAGGTAGCGGTTCATGCCCAGGCCGATGAAGAGTTCCAGCGCCAGGGTGTTCAGCGCCAGCACGGCGGCGGCCAGGATGAAATACTCGGCCGCGGTGCTCGCCGTTCTCCCCTTCGCTTCAAAGACCAGCCGCTTGTTGATCGAATAATTGAACGCCGAGCTTCCAAGGCGCGCCAGGATGTTCGCGTAGGCGGCCGCCGTCTCCGCGCCCAGCCAGCTCAGGGCGGGCAGCAGGGCCGCATAAAGGCCGTAATCCAGCGCGAAGGACGCCAGGGACGACGCCGTGTACCGCAGGATCTCCCGGTAGACCCGGAAGGAGTCCCGCAGGGGGTCGAAATGCGAGGTGGAATTGCCGCCGATATACACCGTCTCGATGGTCGTCTGCACGATGGGGATGTGCTTTTTCGCGCAGTCCATGAGGACGTTCATTTCGTATTCGTACCGTTCGCCGGGGATGGACTCCATATACGGCAGGAGCCCGGCGCCGAAGGCCCGCAGCCCCGTCTGCGTATCGCTCACGGAAACGCCCGTGGCAAGGCGGAAAACGAGACGGGTGATGTAGTTCCCGGTCCGGTTGCGCAGCGGCGTCCCCTTTGTGAAGCCGCGGCATCCCAGCACGAGGCAGCCGTCCCGCCCCTCCGCCAAACGGCAGACGCGGAGCACGTCCGTCGGCGTATGCTGCCCGTCGGCGTCCGCCGTCACGACGACGGACGCTTCCGGGAACATTCTCTCGATATATTCAAAGCCCGCTTTGAGGGCGGCGCCCTTTCCGCGGTTCTCCGGGTACGAGACCACGTCGGCGTACCGCCCGGCTTCGCCGAACAGGTCTTTATACGCCTCCCCGCTGCCGTCGTCCACGACGACGGCGCCCAGGCCGGCCTCCCGGAGCTCCGCCAGGAGCTTTATCAGTCTTTCATCCGGCTCGTAGGCCGGGATCAACGCGATTTCACGCATATGTCATGCCCTCCGCGGGGAGGGCGCGTTTCAGGCGCCCGTCCCCGTCGTACCAGTCGTACCTGCGGCTGCTGTCGTTCCCGTGGTCCCGCGCTTTCCGCCCATGCCGCCCTTGCCCATGCCGCCGCCCATGCCTCCCATGCCGGAGGACGAGCCGTAATGGAGCGAGGTCATCTCCACCGTGGCCAGCGCGGTGCCGCCGGTGACGGTCCCGCTGTCGGCGTAGCCGTATTCGTCCGCGCCGGAGACGGTGCCCGTACTGATGGTATACGTTTTTCCGCTTTCTATGCCCGGCGCGCTGACGACCACGTTCACAAAGTCCTTCATGGGGGTGAACGAGCAAAGGACGTTTCCGCTCTCGTCGCACAGGGCTACGGTCGTTCCGCCGCTCTGGGTGCTGAAGGTCACCATGATGCTGCCCTGCGTCGAATCGTCGCCGAAGTTCTGCGCCATGCCGGAGCTGCCCGCGGCGATCACGATCCCGCCGCTGACGGTGCCCGTGCCGGCAAAGTCAAGGGCGCCGTTGCCGTTGTCGGTGGGCCCGGATACCAGCGTCACGCCGCCGGTGATCTCAAGGTCGCCGTTGGAGTCAAGGCCGTCGCCGGAGGCGTTCACCACAAGGTAGCCGCCGGTGATGCGCAGGAGCGAGCCGTCGGACTGGTCCATGCCGCCGCCGAAGGCCGTGGCCGAGGCGGTGCCCGCCGCGGACGAGCCGCCCGAGGCGTTCAGGCCGTCGTCGCTGGCGGTGACGAAGATGGTCCCGCCGCCGATCTCGATGTCGCCGGCCTCCAGCCCCTCGTAACTCGTCTCGACGTCGATGTCGCCGCCGGTGATGTTCAGGAGAACGTCGGCGTGGACGGCGTCGTCGCCGGCGCTGAGGACGAGCGTGCCGCCGGAGATTTCGACGGTGCCGTCGGCGTGGACGGCGTCGTCCTGGGAATCGACGGTGAGCGTGCCGCCGCTCAGCTCGATGCTGCCGCCGCATTTGACGCCCTTGGCCTTCGTTTCCTCGCTGTCCGCGGTCGTCGAGGACGCCGCGCCGCGGTTGCCCATCGCGCCCGTGTTCTGCTTGGCGGAGGCTGCGCTGCCCTCGCCGGTGGTGATGGTCACGCTGCCGCCGCTGACGGTCACCAGGTTCACGGACTGGATGCCGTCGTCGCCGGAGGCGATGGTGACGGTGCCGCCCGTAACAGCCACGATGCCCAGGCCTGCGTCCTCCTCGTTGGAGGAGCGCAGCCCGTCCGTGCCGCAGGTGATGTTCACGGTGCCGCCGGCGATCTCCAGCCAGTCCTTGCCTTCGATGCCCACGTTCTGCGCCGTTATTTCAAGCGTGCCGTTCACAATGGCCAGCGTGTCCTTCGAGACGATGCCGTGCTTGTAGTTGCCGTTCACGACCAGAGTCCCGCCGCCGTTGATGGTCAGATCCTCCTTGGAGAAAATGACGCCGTCCACGGTGGAATCATCCATGGTCACGCTGTAATCGCTGCCGTCGGCCAGCGTGTTCACGCTGCCGTCGGCCAGAGTCAGATAGACCTTATCCGCGCTGAGAATGATGAACGGGCTGCTCGACGCGCTGGAAAGGGTCAGCCCGTCCAGCACGAGCTGCGCGCTCTGCTTCTTCCCGATCTCGACGAGGATCTGCCCGTCGGAGCACTCGCCGCTGAGGATGAAGGTACCGCCGGAGGTGATGGTCACCACGGCGCCGTCCGCCGATGCGCCGGAGCCCGTAACGGAAACGGAGTCCCCGGAAAACACGATCTTCGCGGCGGAGGCCTCATCGTAGGTGGCGTCCAGGTCTCGGCTCGTGAGCGTCAGGTCGGCCGCGGAGGCCGACGTTCCGGCGGAGAGCTGCGTATCCAGGACGCCGCCGGACGAGGACTGGGACGAGGACGTCTGGGAGGACGCGGCGGCCGTCCCGCCGCTTTCAGAGAGCACGGCGCCGCAGCCGCTGAGGATCAGGAGCATCAGCGCCAGCGCCGAAAGGGCCGCGGTCAGTTTTCGTATCATCAGAGCTCCTCCGGACTCTCGGGCACCTCTCCGAACGCGATCTCCAGGTTCCCGTTGCGGCAGCGGAGATCGTCGATGAAGTTCTTCTGCTCCGCCTCGTTTTTGAGCTCCACGTCGTAGGTGAGCCGGTAGAGGCTGCCCATGTTGGTCGTCTTTACCTTTTTGAGCGAGGTGTAGGACGCGTATTTTTCAAAGAGATCGCCGAAGGCGTCGTAGTAGTTCAGCGACTCGGGGACCGTGATGCGCAGCTGGCGCATCCGGGAGGGATCGTGCCGGAATTTCATCGCGGCCAGCGCCAGCATGACCGCGCAGATGAGAAGGGTGAACAGCGCCGCGATGCCGAGGTATCCGACCGCCGTGGCGAGGCCGATGGCCACCGCCAGGAAGATGCAGACGATGTCGTCTGCGCTGCCCGGCGCCGAACGGAACCGGACGAGGCTGAAGGAGCCGGCCACCGCCAGGCCCGTGCCGATGTTGCCGTTGACCAGCATGATGATGGTCTCGACGATCGCAGGCAGGAGCACCAGCGACGCAAGGAAACCCTTCCGTCCCCGGGTGCGGCGGGACGCCGTCAGCGCCACGATCCCGCCCAGGATAAGTGCCGTCAGTGTGCACAGGATGTAATCGCCGACCGTGAAGCTGTCCGTAAAGACGGGCTGAAAGATTTGACTGAGCATGGCGTGCCTCCGTTTTTCATCATGGTTTTTTTATAAACTTCGCCGTATTTTGAGAAAGGTGCCGGGAACAGCGCCGCGGAATCCAGCGCGGCGGCCAGCCAGAGCGGGATCGCATCGCCGCCCTTCACTTCCACCAGGACGCCGCCGCCCAGCGGCGTTCCGCTCACGCCGGACTCCAGGTGCAGGTCGTCGGTGCGGAACAGGATGTTCCGGTCGAAGGTCACGCGCACGTCCGGATCGTCCGCCGCGTAAAAGGCCGTCCGCTGACAGGCGATGTAGACCCGCGGCATGAGGCCGCCCCGAATGCGGCGCATCCAGTCGATCTCGCGCATGATCTGGGAATCCGACGGAAGGACGCCGCGCTCGATGTACGCATTCGCCGCGGCCAGCGTCATCGCCTCGCGCCGCTTGTAAACGACGCCGCTGAGCTTTTTCTTCATCTCCAGGTAGACCTCGCTGTCCTGCCCCGGAACGCCGTAGCTGCGCAGGCGGAGCTTCTCCTTGTACTGCGGCTGCTCCGCGGACTCCCGGATCACCCGGCAGTCCGGCGTGTCGAAATAGAGGCTGCACACCTCGCTGACGCCGTGCTCGTCTTCCCGGATGTGCGGGGCAATGAGCTCCAGGAGCTTCCCGGCGTTCTTTTCGGAGGCGGCGTACTTCTTCTCGGTGCGCTGGAAAATCATCTCTGTGTTTTCCAAAGCGGCACCCCCTTTCGTCTTGTCTGGCCTGAGAATACGGCGGCTAGCTTTAAAAAACCTGAAATGGAATGTGCTGCCGGCAAAGTTCATAATTTGTTCACCGCTTTGACGAACGCCCGCAGTATAGGTCCGCAAAATATGAAAAAGCGCCGTTTCCGGAAGATTTTCCGGAAACGGCGCGCTTCAGGCGCAGGATCGGGTCTACGGCCGGGAAACAAAGGGGCTCCCCTTCGCGGTATAGCGCCAGAGCTCATCCCGGCGCAGCACCGCGTAATCGATGCCGATTCTGCGGGAGGCCTCCGTCTCCCGCGGGGCCCCGCTTTCCAGGAAAAGCGGGGAATCCGGGCTGCACAGGTCCGCGCCGTAAAGCTCCTTCGTCACGTCCATCGCCGCGCAGAGCTTCCCCGGTCCGGAGCAGAGCTTCCTGCCGTCCCCCGTGCCCCGGCGCAGCCCCATGAGCTCCAGGCCCGAGACCGGCTCCAGCGCACGCAGGAGGATGCACTCCGGCGCGTCCGGGGCGCCGGCGGAAATATTCAGGCACCAGTACATGCCGTAGATGAGATAGACGTATGCGCAGCCCTTGGGACCGTACAGCGCGCGGACGCGCTCCGTTTTCCCCCGGTAGCTGTGCGCCGCGTCGTCGATGCGCCCCAGATACGCCTCGCACTCCACCACGGCTCCCCTGGTCTCCCCCTCCGGCGAGCGGCGCACGAGAACGCTCCCAATGAGGGCGCGCGCCGCCTCCCGGGCGTCGCGCTCAAAAAAAGAACGGGGAAGGATCACAGCCCCCGCCCCCTCAGCTCGTCTGCGATCGCGGCAAATTCCGGGATCCCCAGCGTCTCCCCGCGGACGCCCGCGCCGACGCCGCATTTTTCCAGCGCGTCCGCCACCTCCTCCTTCGGCAGCGCCGAGGCGGCCCCGGCGGACAGCGCGTTGGACAGCTTCTTGCGCCGCTGGGCAAACGCCGAGCGCACAACGGCAAAAAAGAGCCGCTCGTCGCACGACGCGGGCGGAGCCTCCCGGCGGACCAGCGAAATCGCCGAGCTCATGACCTTCGGCTGCGGCTCGAAGCAGTCCGGCGGGATGTCGAAAAGGATCTCCGGCCGCGTGAACCACTGCACCAGCAGGGTGAACGCGCCGTAGGGCTCCGTTCCGGGCTTGGCGCAGATCCGCTGCGCCACCTCCCGCTGGACCATGACGGTCACGCGCTCAAAAACACGGGCGGTCAGAAGCCGCGTCAGGATCTCCGTCGTGATCCCGTAGGGAAGATTCGCGCAGACGAGAGGCCGCAGTCCCGCAAACTTCTCCGCCGCCAGCGGCGCCAGGCCGAGCTTCAGAACGTCGGCGTTCAGGACCTCCACGTTATCGAGCCCCGCCAGCGTCTTTTTCAGCACGGGAATGAGCCGCCCGTCCAGTTCGACGGCCACGACCTTCCCGGCGCGCGCGGCGAGCTCCCGCGTAAGGCAGCCCACGCCGGGGCCGATCTCGAGCACGCCGTCGCCGGAGCCGGCGCCGGACGCGGCGGCAAGGCGCTCCGGCACCCAGGGCGCCACAAGGAAATTCTGCCCCAGCGCCTTGGAAAAGCGGAAGCCCCGCTCCCCCAGCAGCCCCCGCACGGTATCAAGATCACAAAGCTCCATCCGGCGCCTCCAAAAAGCAAAAAGTACTGCGGGGCGCATCCCCGCAGTCCAAGAATACCATGCCCCGCCCCATTGTCAAGAAAAAGCCTCCGGGCAAAAAGAAGCCCCGGCGCCGGGTATTCCCGCGCGCCGGGGCGAACCATTCCGTTTTCAGCCGAGGATGTAAACGAGCGCGTCCCGCATGCCGAACTGGATGCACTCCTCGTAGGTGTCCATGTAGAGGTCGACGACGTTGATCCCCGGCGTGTCGCCGACGACGGCGACGCCGTATTCCCAGCTGCCGTAGGGCGAGACGATATAGACCCGCGTCCCGGCCGGGATGACGCCGGGCAGCGCGGCAACGATGCCCACCTGGGCGGGCGCGCCGCTGGAGGTGGTCCCGCCGCCGTAGTAGGCGGTGGCCGTCATGCTGATGACCTTCGAATAGGAAAAAGTCTCGCCGGAAGCCGTGGTGACCGTGCCGCTGCCGGAATCCGAGGCCGCGACCGTCGCCGTCTGTCCGTTGGAAACGGCGGAGCGCCCGCCGGAGGAGGACGAACCGGACGACGAACCGGACGACGAGGACGACGGCTCGCTGGCCGGCGAAGAGACGGACGCCGGTGAAGAGGAGGACGCCGCGCCGCTGCCCGAAGCGGAATCCGACGACTGCGCGGACGATCCCGCCCCGGCCGAAAGCGTCTCCGCCTGCAGCACAGGCACCTTCGTGCCGTACCGCACGACGGCGTCGACCGGCTCCTTCACCGTCTCCTCCGAGCTCACGTCGAACCCGCTGAGCACGCCGTTCACGCTCGTGCGCTTATACGTCACGCGGAGAAGCCCGTCGGTGCCCGCGGTGACGACCTCGGTGGCGCCGGCCTCCAGGGTATTGTCCGCCACATAGGTAGTACCGCAGCTGATGATCTTTTCCGCGGTGCTGAATTCCACATCCATCCTGGAAACGGTGATCTTCATCCCGTCGCTGATCGGGGCGTCCGTGCTTTCGGAAATTATGTCACCCTCGTTCAGCGTGATTCCCAGCTTGGCCAGCGCGTCGCCGACCGTTCCGCCGTTCATGGCGATGAAATTGCTCTTCCCGTCGCACTCGACAGATACCGTGGCGGGACGCAGGATCGTGATGCCGATCGCCTGCCCCTGCTTTTCCGTGGTATAGGAAACGCCCTCGCCGGAGATGCCGCATTCTTCCAGGACCCGGGAAATATCCTGCGAATAGGAACTGACGCTATATATATTGTTCCCGTCGGTGATAACGTAGTCTATCTTGCGGCTTCCGGAAAAGGCCACCAGTACGACCGCAGCCGTGCAGAGAACGATGAAGAGCGGGTAGAGAGCCATGAGAAACTTACTGCGCCGCGGAACGGGCCGCGAAGCGCTGTCAGTTCGTTTCATACTTCCCTCCTGCCTGGCGCCTTGGGCGCCGAAATAAAACAAAAATTACAAATGGTAACAGCGGTTATGGTGGGTATTATAGCATCCTGCACCACTTTTGTCAAATTTGACGTTTGTATGTGTCTCTCGTCCCCCACTTTTTCAGAATTATGTCAACTCCCCGCCCTGACGTTTGTAACCTTTTGTCTCGCTTTGTAATCAGCGTTATGCGCCCCCGAATTTCAAATTGCGGCTTGCATTCGCCGTCGGGTTGTGCTATGATAATTGAGCTCAAGGAAAAGAATATCGATTTCCGGGTGTGGCGAAGTTTGGTATCGCGCTTGCATGGGGTGCAAGAGGCCGCTGGTTCGAATCCAGTCACTCGGACCATCAGCAAAAGGCCTGTTCTTCGAAGAAGAACAGGCCTTTTGCTGTGCCAAAATCTGTGATTGTGATATAGTGAACGAGGGATGATCGATACAATAAGTCAGAAGGGCGATCTGTGTCTATGTTTGAATATAAGATTATCAGGTTAAAAGAAAAACCGGAACTGAAAGAAAGAGCTGCAAGTTGGTTTCATGATCAATGGAACGTGCCTGTAAAAGCGTATCTTGACAGCATGGATGCTTCATTGGCCGGAGATAAAGTTCAAGAGTGGTATCTGTGCTTGAATGGGGATCAGATCATTGCCGGAATGGGCGAGATTGAAAACGATTTTCATGACAGGAAAGACCTCAGCCCAAATATCTGCGCTGTTTATACTGAGCCAGAATTCCGTTGTCGGGGGATTGCAGGGAGATTACTGAATTATGTCGTTGAGGACAACAAGGCAAGGGGAATCGCTCCATTATACCTGATAACAAATCACACCGGCTTTTATGAAAGATATGGATGGGAGTTTTTATGCATGGTTCAAGGCGACGGCGAACCGGAAATGTCAAGAATGTACATTCACAGATAAGCTGCCGTCCGTGACGGAGATTACAGGCCCCCGGCAGCCCGGATGTTTCGATTTGCTCCCCCACGCACGCTGCGCAGCCATGGGGAGCCTTCTTCCGGGACTGCCGGCGAAGCCGAAACCGCCGAAAAGGGACGGCGCGTCCGGAGCTTCTGCTCCCGGCGCGCCGTCCCTTTTTACAGACAGGCCGAATCAGATCTTGCTTTTCTTGAAGCGGCTGCGGTCCAGCTTCGCGGGCTCGACCGGGGCGATCTCCCCGGCTTTCCCAAGCGCCATCTTCGTCATCATCGGGCCGACCAGCTCGTAGATGAGCACGCCGAAGAGGACGATGTTGCGGATCAGCGAGCCCTCGTAGCCGCCGAGCGTGGAGGCGGTGATGCACATGCCCAGCGCCACGCCCGCCTGAGGCAGGAGCGTGATGCCCAGATACTTCTGCACCTTCCGGTCGCACTTCGTCCAGGCGCTGCTGGCATAGGCGCCCAGGTACTTCCCGAAGGAGCGCGCGAGGATGTACACGACGCCGATCCCCACCGCGGAGATGTGCGCGAACACGCCCAGCTCCAGTTCCGCGCCGCTGAGAACGAAAAACAGGGCGAAAAGCGGAGCCGTCCATTTGTCCGTGCGGTCCATGATATCTGCGGAGTACTCGCACATATTGCAGAACACCGTACCCAGCATCATGCACACGAGAAGGGACGAGAAGGAGATCTCCACCGGGCCGATCTCAAACTTCAGCGAGGACAGCGCGATGGTCAGGAACACGAAGGAAATCGACAGCGAAAGGCGGTTGGAGTTGGAATAGAACAGCTTTTCCAGCCTCGTCAGGATCCAGCCCATCAGCGAACCCAGCGCCAGCGAACCCACGATCTCGATGATCGGATCGACGACGACGGAATAGACGTTCACGCCGCCGCCGATCATGGCCTGCGCGATCCCGAAGGAGATGGCGAAGACCACGAGGCCCACCGCGTCGTCCAGCGCGACGATGGGGAGCAGCAGATCCGTCAGCGGTCCCTTGGCCTTGTACTGGCGCACCACCATCAGCGTGGCCGCCGGCGCAGTCGCCGCGGCAATGGCGCCCAGCGTAATGGCCGCGGAGATCGGAAGCACCTTTTCGCCCAGGACGAAATGCAGCCCGATGAGCGACAGATCGACCAGCAGCGTAGCGGTCACGGCCTGGATGATCCCGATGACCATGGCCTGTCTGCCGGTGTTCTTGAGCTGGGAGAGGCGGAATTCGTTTCCGATGGCAAACGCGATGAAGCCCAGCGCCACCTGGGAAATGACGCTCACATTCTCCACCGATTCATAGGAGGCGAACCCGATCCCGGGGATCCCCAGCCTGCCGAGACCGTAGGGTCCCACGGCAAGGCCGGCCACGAGAAAGGCCGTCACGTCCGGGAAGTTCAGCTTGAGGAGCTTGAAGAGGCGGGTCATCATCATGCCCGCCGCAAGCGCCACGGCGACCGAAAGCAAAGATGTCATAGAGCAATACTCTCTTTCCTGAAACTGGATTCTCTGCACGTTTTATGCGCAGACGTCATGAGATGATTCTACATTTGAAGTCGGTCGATTTCAAGGAATACTTCCACAGATTTTCCGTCTGTACACGGCGCATTTTCGACGTTTTGATAAAAAAAGTACCGCTTTCCCATTCGGACGCCAGCCGGCGGGGAAAACGCCCCGGAAGCCGGCCCGCGCCCGTCGGGAAGACGCGAAAATCCGCCGCCGGCGCCCCTGCCGAAAAGGGGCGCCGGCGCGTTCCCTTTCGTCTGCCGGCGGAATAAAATATGTCGGGCGGACAAAAGCCCGCCCGATCTTCCGCCCGAAGGGGACATGATGTGCTTGCATGTATATCTGGTGCAGAGCGGCGACAGTCTGCGCTCCGTAGCGGAGAAGTTCGGCGTGCGCGCCGGCGCGGTGGCCCGGCTCAGCGGGCTTCCGACGGATTCCGGCCTTTACGCCGGGCAGGTGCTTTTCATCCCGGTCACCGTGGTGCGCTGCCGTCTCTGCCGGGGCCAGAGCGCCGCCTCCGCGTCCGAGGGGCTGCAGCTCGGCCGGCCGGCGGAATCCGACGGCCGGGAACTCACCGCCGTGATCGGAGACTGAACCGCCGCAAGCGGGAAAAAACGCCGCCGCGCCGCTTCTGCGGCGCGGCGGAAAACGATCTCCCTAAAACTGCTTCTCCCGGAAGTACGCCTCGATCTGCGCGCGGGTCGCTTTCACGCTGCCGCGGATCATCTCCGGCGTTCCGCCTCCCCGGCCGGAAAGCGCCGCGTTGAGCTCCCCCGCGCCGGCCCGCACGTCTTTTGAGACGCTGCCGACCACGTAGGCATATCCCGCGCCGTCGCTGCCCGAAAAAGCCGCGCACACGCCGCCGCAGAACGGCGCCGCCGCGTTGACGAGGAGCCGCAGGTCGTCGCCGGAAAAGAGGGGCTCGAAGAACACCCGGTTCCCTCCGGCGGGGGCCAGCCCCTCCGTGAGGCGCTTCACCGTCTCCCGCTTGAGATCCCCGATCTCCCATTCCAGCTTCGCCTTGTCGGCCAGCAGCTTTTCCACCGCCTGCGCCGCTTCCTCCGGCTTCGCCGAAAGCAGGGCGGAAATTTTCGACACGCTCCGGGCCCGGCCGCGAAGCTCCCGCAGGGCGTCCAGTCCGGACATCATGCGGATGCGGACGCCGTCCCGGCGGCGGATGCTCTCCAGGATGCGCACCACGCCGATCTCGCCGGTGCGGGAAACATGGGTGGCGCAGCAGGCGCACACGTCGCATCCCCCGATGGTCACAAGGCGCACGTTCTCCGTGAGCTCCAGCTTGCTCCGGTATTCGAGGTGCGGGAGCTCCTCCGGCGCCGGGAAGGACTGCGTGACCGGCACGTCGCTCTGGACGACGCGGTTGGCCTCGAGCTCCACGTCCGAAAGCTGCTCCGGCGTCAGATACCCGCTGAAATCCACGATGACGCCGTCGGCCCCCATGTGGAAGCCCACGTTGTCGTAGCCGTACTTCCCGTGCACCAGGCCGGAGACGATGTGCTCCCCCGTGTGGTTCTGCATGGCCCGCCAGCGGGCGTCCCAGTCGAGCACGCCCTCCGCCTCAGCGCCGACGGGAAGCGGCGACGGAAGCCAGTGGAACACCTCCCCGTCCTTCTCCGAGACGTGCAGCACAGGAAGGCCGCCCAGCGTCCCGCCGTCGGCCGGCTGTCCGCCGCCCTCCGGAAAAAACGCCGTGCGGTCCAGCGTCACGGCATACCGGCCGTCCGCCTTCCCGCAGCCGGCCACGCGGGCCGTGAAGCGCCGCATGCGGCTGTCCTCATAATAGAGCTTTTCCGTCATTGGACGCGCCTCTCAATTCAAAATAAGCGCCGCCCGCCCGCGCTGCGCGGCGCAGGTTACGCTTGACTAATGCCCTGTAAATGCAGTAGTATGAGCGAAATCCCCGTATTTTCCGACGAAAAGTCAGACGAAAAGTCATCGGAGGCGGCATGATCTCGCTGCTTTCAAGGATCTTCATCAAAGACCGCGGCAACACGTCGAACCCGGCGGTGCGCCGGGCATACGGCGTGCTGTGCTGCAGTGTGGGTATTTTCCTGAACCTCGTCCTCTTTGGCGTAAAGTTTTTTGCCGGGACGATCAGCGGCTCCATCGCCATCCGGGCGGATGCGTTCAACAACCTCTCCGATGCGGGCTCGTCCATCATCACGCTGGTCGGCTTCAAGGTCGGCGGCACGGCGCCGGACACGAACCATCCCTTCGGGCACGGGCGGATCGAATACGTATCCGGCCTGTGCGTCTCCATCGCGATCATCATGATGGGCCTGGAGCTGGGCAAGACCTCCGTCGGCAAGGTGCTGCATCCGCAGAGCGTGGAATTCAGCCTGCTCTCCGTGGGGATCCTGGTGCTGGCGATCCTGGTCAAGCTCTATATGTTCTTCTACAACAGCCGCGTGGGGAAAAAGCTCAACTCCCCCGGCATGACCGCCACCGCCGCCGATTCCATCAGCGACGTGGTCACCACGTCCGTCGTCCTGGCCGCCACGCTTTTCACCCGCTACACCGGGGTGAACGTGGACGGGTGGTGCGGCGTGGCCGTCGCGGTGTTCATCCTCTGGTCCGGCGTCAAGGCCGCCAAGGACACGATCTCCCCCCTGCTGGGCCAGCCGCCTTCCCAGGCGCTGGTGGACGACATCGAGAGCACCGTCATGGCGCATCCGGAGATCCTTAACATTCACGACCTCATCGTCCACGACTACGGCCCCGGGCGCACGATCATCTCGCTTCACGGCGAGGTGCCCGGCGACGGCAGCATCGGCATCATGGAGCTCCACGACGTCATCGACCGCATCGAATCGGAGCTGAACGAAAAGTTCAACTGCGTCTCCATCATCCACATGGACCCCATCTCGTTCGACGACAAGAAGGTCAGCGCCAAGCGGAAGAAGGTCGCGGCGCTCGCCGCGTCCATCGACGAGCGGATCACCATTCACGATTTCCGCATGGTGGAAGGACCGACGCATACGAACCTCATCTTCGACATGGTGGTGCCCCAGCGTTTTCCCATGAGCGACAAGGCCGTCAGCGAGCGGATGCAGGCGCTGGTGCGGGAGACCTGGAGCAGCTGCCAGTGCGTCATCAACGTGGATAAGCCCTACGTGTGAGCTTACTTCGCCTCCGCGGCGCGGGCCGCGTCCAGCTTCCGGTTGCGGAAATAGAGGCAGATATCGGCGGTGACCATCACCACATTGAAGATATAGAACGCGATCACATAAGTGATGTTGCCGGTGATGATCTTCCCGGCGATGCCGGAAAGGTATCCCACGAGGATGGCGAGCAGGAAAACCAGGCTCTTGCCCTTCGCGGTGCGGGATTTCCAGGACTTGATCACCGAAAGCGGCCAGGAAACGCCGAAGCAGATGATCATGACGGACTCAAAGATCGGGCCGAGATTTTCCATAAAAATGTCCCTCCGCGCCGGAAATTTCCGGATGTCCCCGAGTATAACACAGGGCCCCGCCAAAGTCCATAACCGGGCCAAAAATGCAGAAAAAACCTTTAAACCTGCAAAAATACGCCGCCGCACGGGCCTTTCGCTCCTGCGGCGGCGCTTTTTTTGCAGCCCCGTTTCACTTTCCGGCAAGCCGTGCCGCGGCCTGCAAAAGCGCTTTGACGAAGTACTCCGCTTCCTCCGCCGTGCTGTACCGGGAGAAGCTCAGGCGGATCGCGCCGTCGATGACCTCGCCCGGCAGGTTCATCGCCTCCAGCACGTGGCTGCGCGCGCCCTTCCGGCAGGCGGAGCTTCGGGAAACGCAGACGCCCTGCGCGTCGAGGAAGCTCATGAGCACCTCGCTCCTGTACCCGGGGAGCGAAAGGCTCAGGATGTGCGGCGCGTCGCCCGCGCCGATGATCACGGCCTGCGGCAGCGCGTCCTTCACCAGCTCTGCGGTGCGCGCCCGCACAAGGCGCATGGTCTGCGCGCTCCCGGGAAAAAGCGCCTTCCCGACCTTTGCCGCCGCGCCGAAGCCCGCCAGCGCGGGCATGGCCTCCGTGCCGGGCCGAAGCCCGCCCTCCTGCCCGCCGCCGGTCAGCATCGGCGGAAGGCGGAGCCCGCTGCGGATCCACAGCGCGCCCGCGCCCTTGGGCCCGTGGATCTTGTGAGAGCTCACCGTAACGAGATCGGCGCCCAGCGCCCGGGGCGTAAAGGGCACCTTCAGAAAGCCCTGCACCGCGTCGGTGTGGAGGACCGCACGGGAGCCGCGCGCACGCAGCATTTCGGAGATGCCGCGGATGTCGTTCACCGCGCCGGTCTCGTTGTTCACCAGCATCACGGAGACCAGCGCGGTATCCTCCCGCACCGCCGCCGCCACGTCGGAGACGGACACGCGCCCGTCCGGCCCTGGCCGGACGAAGGTCGCCTCCGCTCCGCTCTCGGCCAGCTTCTGCACCGTTTTCCGCACGGCGTCGTGCTCGACGGCCGTGGTGACGATGTGGTTTCCCCTGCCGCGCATCAGCCGCAGGGCCGAGGTCACCGCCCAGTTGTCTCCCTCCGTACCGCCGGAGGTAAAGCGCACCTCCCCGGGCTCGGCGCCCAGCGCGGCCGCCACCGATTCCCTGGCGTCCTCCAGGAGCGCCGCCGCCGCTCTCCCCGGCCCGTGCGCGGAGGAGGGGTTGCCGTACCGCTCCGTCATGGCGTCCAGCGCGGCGGCCGCCGCCTCCGGGCAGACGCGGGTCGTGGCCGCGTTATCGAAATAGACCGTCATACCCATCACCTTGAATCCGCAGACAAACTGCGATATAATCCTGTTGCGCTCCGGCGAAGACCGGAACCCCTGTATTATAGCGCCAAAAACCTTCCGTCACAAGAGGAACGATATGAGGATCTACCTGCACACCCTGGGCTGCAAGGTCAACCAGTACGAATCCCAGGCCCTGGAAACGATCTTCCGGGAGGCCGGCCACGAGATCGTCCCGGAGCCTTCCGGCTGCGACGCCGTGGTCGTCAACACCTGCGCCGTTACCGCGGAGAGCGTGCGCAAGTCGCGCCAGGCGCTCCGCCGCCTGCGGACGGAGTGCCCGGACGCGGTCGTCGCCGTGTGCGGCTGCTGGCCCCAGGCGGAGCCCGGCGCCCCCGGGCCTCTGGGCGCGGACGTGGTCTACGGCAGCGGCGACCGGCGCCGGTTCGCCGCGGACGTGGAAAAAGCCTTTGCCGACCGGACGCCCGTCCGCCGCGTGGACAGCGCCCTCTCCCGGCGCACCTTCGAGCCGCTGCCCCCCGGAAACACGGCGCCCCGCAACCGCGCCCTCCTCAAGATCGAGGACGGCTGCGTGAACTTCTGCGCCTACTGCATCATCCCCTATGTGCGCGGACCCGTCCGCTCCCTCCCCGCCGCACAGATCGCCTCCTGCGCCGCCCGCCTCGAGGCGGAAGGATACCGGGAGATCGTCCTCACCGGCATCGAGATCGCATCCTACGGCCGCGACCTTCCGGAAAGGCCCTCCCTCGCCGACGCGGTCTGCGCGGCGGCGGCCGCCGCCCCCGGCGCGCGGCTGCGGCTGGGTTCCCTGGAGCCCCGCGCCGTCACGGAGGCCTTCTGCCGCGCGCTGGCGGATACGGGGCGCGTCTGCCCGCACTTTCACCTCTCCCTCCAGAGCGGATGCGACGAGACGCTGGCCCGGATGCGCCGGAAATACGATACCGCCCGCTTCTTCGAGTCCACCCGGCTGCTGCGGCGTTATTTCCCCGGCTGCGGGCTAACCGCCGACCTGATTGTGGGCTTTCCCGGCGAAACGGAAGCCGAATTTGCAAAAACCCTGTCGTTCGTCGGATCCTGCGCCTTCTCGTCGATGCACATTTTCCCCTACTCCGTCCGCCGCGGCACGGCGGCGGCGGATCTGCCGGACAAGATTTCCACGGCGGAGAAACGCGGCCGGGCAAAGCGGGCGGCGGCGGTGGCCGCCGCGTCGAAGGACGCGTTCCTCAGGGCGCAGATCGGCACGGTGCAGCAGGTGCTGTTCGAAAGCGAAGGCTCCGGCGGCTGGCTCGGGCACGCCGGAAATTACGCGCTTGTCCTCGCTTCCGGGACAAATTTGCGCAACCGTGTCGCAAACGTACAAATAACAGGCCTGAAAGACGGCAAACTTTTGGGAAATCTACTAGTGTAATTACAGAAAAAATGATTGTATAATGTTTTTGTCTT
>Ga0268360_1000824_pt1 | contig 41266 bp, 33 predicted proteins | sample BioMet11_FD_192465 | JGI IMG/M metagenome (GOLD analysis project Ga0268360, IMG submission 192465) | Sewage microbial communities from Oakland, California, United States - Biofuel 11 (Illumina Assembly) | ecosystem: Engineered > Wastewater > Sewage > Unclassified | place: USA: California... | reverse complement strand
CTAAGTATTTTTTTCTTTGTGATTCTTAGTGGTCTTAGTGGTTGAAAAAAGAGTAAACCACGAAGGCACAAAGAGCGCTAAGTATTTTTTTCTTTGTGATTCTTAGTGGTCTTAGTGGTTGAAAAAAGAGTAAACCACGAAGGCACAAAGAGCGCTAAGTATTTTTTTCTTTGTGATTCTTAGTGGTCTTAGTGGTTGAAAAAACATAAACCACGAAGGCACAAAGAGCACTAAGTATTTTTTTCTTTGTGATTCTTAGTGGTCTTAGTGGTTGAAAAAACATAAACCACGAAGGCACAAAGAGCACTAAGTATTTTTTTCTTTGTGATTCTTAGTGGTCTTAGTGGTTTAAGAAATATAAATGCAAAGAATCACACCCCGAATACCCAGAGTTGCAAAGAATCATAGAGTAATTATCATTTGAAAATTTAAGTTGGTTTAATTGCTCATAAATTAACTGTTGGAAAAATTTTAGTTGATTTGGTTGCGCACAAATCGACTGTTGGAAAAATTTTAGTTGATTTGGCTGCGGACAAATCGACTGTTGGAAAAATTTTAGTTGATTTGGCTGCGGACAAATCGACTGTTGGAAAAATTTTAGTTGATTTGGCTGCGGACAAATCGACTGCTGGAAAAATTTTAGTTGATTTGGCTGCGGACAAATCGACTGCTGGAAAAATTTTAGTTGATTTGGCTGCGGACAAATGGACTGCTGGAAAAATTTTAGTTGATTTGGCTGCGGACAAATCGACTGCTGGAAAAATTTTAGTTGATTTGGCTGCGGACAAATCGACTGCTGGAAAAATTTTAGTTGATTTGGCTGCGGACAAATGGACTGTTGGAAAAATTTTAGTTGATTTGGCTGCGGACAAATCGACTGTTGGAAAAATTTTAGTTGATTTGGCTGCGGACAAATCGACTGTTGGAAAAATTTTAGTTGATTTGGTTGCGGACAAATCGACTGCTGGAAAAATTTTAGTTGATTTGGCTGCGGACAAATGGACTGTTGGAAAAATTTAAGTTCATTTGGTTGCGCACAAAATGACCGATAGAAAAATTTTAATTGTTTTATCTTTAGTGATATTTAGTGTTTTCGTGATTTAGCGGCAATAATTGAAATGTCATCAAAACAAAAAAATAACCGGAATGAGTAGAACTGATTTAAAAAAACCTGTAATTTAGTAGTCGGAAATTTCGCAGAAAAAATACGATATATAAATGCAATTACGTTTATATATTGGCGGCAAAATAAACAACAATAAATTTTCAGACTATGAATAGCTCAATTTACAGTGTGATCACCGGAACAGGAAGTTATATTCCAACTGTACATTTCAGAAACGAGGATTTTCTTACCCATGAATTCTATGATTCGGACGGGAAGAAGCTCGAAAAAAAGAACCAGGAAATAATTGACAAGTTTCTCGAAATAACAACGATTGCAGAAAGGCGGTATGCTACCGACGATTTAGTTACCTCCGATATGGCCTATTTTGCTGCCATTAATGCCATCGAATCCGCAGACATTGACAAGGAAGAGTTAGACTACATCATTGTTGCGCATAATTTTGGTGATGTAAAAAGCAACAACCGTCGCTCGGATCTGGTACCCTGTTTAGCCGCAAGAGTAAAACATAAATTGGAAATAAAAAATCCCAATACGGTTGCCTATGATGTACCTTTTGGTTGCCCGGGCTGGTTGCAGTCCGTTATCCAGGCCGATTACTATCTGAAATCGGGAGATGCCAAAAAAATATTGGTTATCGGCGCTGAAGTATTATCACGTATCAGCGATCCGCACGACAGGGACAGCATGTTATATTCCGATGGAGCCGGTGCAGTAGTTCTGGAAGCCCGACAAAGTGATCATCCCATCGGAATACTCGCACATAAAACACGCTCGGATACTTTTCTGCATTCCGCCATGTTGTATATGGATAAATCATACAATCCCAATTATAAAAATAAGGATGATTTATTTTTGAAGATGAACGGGCGGAAACTTTATCAATATGCACTGGAAACTGTACCCCAGGCAATAAAAGATTGTCTTGAGAAGGGCAATATCCATCTTAATGAAATTAAAAAAGTATTGATCCATCAGGCCAACGGAAAGATGGATGAAGCCATATTGAAAAGACTTTTTAAACTTTATGATATTGCGGATGTACCCGAATATATTATGCCGATGACCATTTCGTGGTTGGGCAATTCGTCGGTAGCTACCTTACCTACCCTATTAGATATTATTCTGAAAACCGATTGGAAAACACATAAAATAAATCAGGGCGACATCCTTGTCTTTGCTTCCGTGGGAGCGGGAATGAATATTAATGCGATGGTTTATAAGTTGCCGGAGGAGTAGGAAGTAAGTTTGTAAGGTTTGTAAGGTTTGTAAGGTTTGTAAGGTTTGTAAAGTTTATAAAGTTTCTAAAGTTTCTAAAGTTTCTATGTGCCCTATTGTGCCTATTGTGGTTCAGAAGGCAGCGACAAGATTTAAATTAATTCCTATGTGCCCTATTGTGCCTATTGTGGTTCAGAAGGTAGCGACAAGATTTAAATTAATTCCTATGTGCCCTATTGTGCCTATTGTGGTTATAAAAGTACAGCCAACAGCCAACAGCTAATAGCTAACGGCCATTCTTTATCATCTTGTGGTAGGTAACACCATCGTTATTCTCCATGCGTACTACATACATTCCATTTTCCAATCCCGAAAGATTGATAGTATTATTTGTTCCTTTACATTCCAGGCTACGGCAAAGTAGTCCATTGGTGGCAAAAATCTCCACCCGGGTTGTCTTTCCTTCCGCCTGACGGAGATAAACCTCTCCATGGGCAGGATTGGGAAACAGACAGGGAATCGTTTGTTTATTCACTTTGGAAATTCCTACATGGTTGGGAATAATATCCACGATAGCACCTTCAAGCACCGTAAGTCCGTAAGGAAATTCATCGGGCAACAGGTACCAACCGTTGGAATATCCGCCCCAGCCAAAGTTTAAATGGAAATAATTTTCATCGTTATGTCCGTCTACCACTACATTATGACCCGAACTCCAGGCCGGATCCACCACGGCAAGATGCACAGGCAATTCATTGGAAATATTTTCCGCCATGCGGGAATAAACATTGGTATCGGCTTCGGTAAGCAATGTTGCGGATAAAAAGTTAAACTTCTGATAAGCCTCCAGTGCCTGACTTACTCCAAAAGTTCCCGAACCCGAAGAAGTATATACCTGGGTAGCGGCAACGCCACAGGCAAACGTCATTGCTGCCACATCGTTGTTGGTAAGCGTTTGCTGGTTCTGGTAATGTGTCTCAAGAGTATCGAGATAAGCATTCAGCATAGGAAAAGATGGAAAATCGTAGGTAGCATAATCGTTATCTATCCAATACTGGCGACCGCCATAATTATGGTAATAATCGTCGGCATCCGTAAAGAAAACATCATTGATGGTTTGATGGTAATTAACAATCTGACCCATGGCTACCGAAGGGCAACCGGCAATGCTACGGTTTCCGTTCAACGGATCAATCGGGCAAAACTGATTATAGGGAGCATCCTGATGCCAGTTGGTCTTTACCAGAAAAGTTTCCCGTTCTTTGTTTACCGGTTTCCCGTTAAGGAGCGATTCCCAGGCAGCTTTTCTCTTTGCCTTTATTGAAGCCGGCAATTGTTCAAGCGCTTTTTGCCGCAGGCTAAGGTCATAGCTCAATAGTTGTAGCAGTCGTCCTTCCGGGTCGGTATTGTTGGTAAACGAATAAGCAATCACCGGCGGCAGTTGATAATCGGCAGCCACTATAATATATCCCGAAGGATTGAGCGGAAAGAAGTAAAACAACGGATGAGTTCCGTTAGTATAATAAATGGTCGCCGGCTGGGTCGTAACATCCGTTTGGAAACAATTGATAGCAATCTTTTGGATAGCCGCTTTTTCGGCTATAGCCATATCCACCGTTTGGCTATTTACAAGGACGCCGGCAGCAAGAAACAGGAAAAGAAAAAACCATTTTTTTATCATACAACTACGGATTAAGAGAATTTTCGTTGTAAAAATAAAAAAAATTCTGATATGGGCTAAAAAAATATCTATTTTCGTATTGCTAATTATAATTACCAAATTATTTATTTTTTACCTGTTATCCGGATGATTAAGAAAAAAATTATGACTATCCTTTGTGGCATTCTGTTGTTTGGATCAACCACAGCCCAGGACCTGAATAAAGTATGGCTCGACGAAACGGTGAATGAGATCAACCGCGAACCGATGCACGCCAGTTATTTTGCTTTCGAAAATAAAGCAAAAGCGCTTACCGGCGACTGGAACCAATCGTCCAATTATAAAAGTCTGAATGGACTATGGAAATTTAACTGGTCGGAAAGCCCCGGCCAGGCTCCCGAAGGTTTTTCGTCCCCGGCTTTCGACGACTCGAAATGGGGCGAACTGAAAGTCCCTGCCACCTGGGAAGTGAATGGATATGGCTATCCCATTTATACCAACTCTGATTATGAGTTTGAATATCTGATGCGCCCAAATCCGCCGTTGGTACCGGTAGATTATAATCCAACAGGATCGTACCGCAGAGTAATACAAATTGATCGCAACTGGAAAGGTAAGGATATCTACATTCATTTTGGTGCGGTAAAATCCAACCTTTTCGTTTGGGTTAACGGTACTTTTGTTGGCTATGGTGAAGATGGCAAGCTGTCCCAGGAATTTAACATTACTCCCTTTGTAAAAGAAGGAAAAAATTTAATTGCATTCCGCGTGATGCGATGGTGCGATGGCAGTTATCTGGAATGCCAGGATATGTGGCGCGTAAGCGGTGTTTTTCGCGATTGCTGGATAGAAGCACGCAATCCTGTAAACATCCGCGATTTCAGAGTCAATGCTACACTCGACGATCAGTATAAAAACGGCATCCTTGAATTAAAGACCCAAATCCATGACAAGTCCGGAAAATATAAAATAAACCTTGAACTCCTTCGCGGAAAACAAACCATAATGCACCAATCGTTTGCGGCAGATCAGACAGATAAAGGGATCACAATTCCCATACCTAAGCCCTATAAATGGAGCGCCGAAACGCCGGAATTATACCGGCTGCTAATCTCCCTGTATAATTCTGAGGGTAAATTAATCGAAGTCATTCCCCAGGAAATTGGTTTCCGCAGGATCGAAATTAAAAATGGCAATTTTTTAGTCAACGGAAAAGCCATACACATCAAGGGAGTAAATCGCCACGAAATAGATCCCCGCACGGCACAAACGGTCTCCAGACAACGGATATTACAGGACATTATTCTCATGAAGCAATTTAACATTAACGCCCTTCGTACTTCCCATTATCCCAACGATGAGTACATTTATCAGCTCTGCAATAAATATGGCATTTATGTGGTTGACGAAGCCAACAACGAAAGTCATGGCATGGGCTACGACTCGGCGACAACGCTGGCAACGCGTCCTTCCTGGTATAATCAACACCTGATGCGCATCAGCCGTATGTTTGAACGCGATAAAAACAACCCCTGCATTGTTATCTGGAGCCTGGGCAACGAAGCCGGTAATGGCATCAATTTCAAAGAAGCCTATAAATGGCTGAAAAAAGCCGATACCACCCGTCCGGTGCAATACGAGCGTGCAAGCCTCAACTGGAGCTACACTTTCGATTGGAACTCCGATATTATTTGTCCCATGTACCCCAGCCCCGAAGCCTTAGCTGATTATGGCAAAAAAAACAATGACGGTAAACGCCCCTTTATTGCCTGCGAATATGCCCATGCCATGGGAAATACCGAGGGAAACTTTAAAGAGTATTGGGATGAAATTAAAAAATACCGTATTCTTCAGGGTGGTTTTATTTGGGATTTTGTTGACCAGGCTTTAGACACCGTGAACGAAAAAGGGATCAGATACTGGGCTTATGGCGGAGATTTTGGTCCAAAAAATCTGCCCAGCGATAAAAACTTTATGTGCAATGGCCTTTTCAATCCCAACCGTCAGCCCAACCCACAAGCCTGGGAGGTGAAAAAGGTTTATCAACCGGTAACTACCACGCTCAGGGATGCCAATACGATTGAAGTGTTCAATGAAAATTTCTTTAAGAGTCTCGAAAATCTGACGCTAAACTGGAAACTATGGGCGGATGGTAAAATAGTGGCTTCGGGAAGCTGGCAAAAGCTTAAAACGGCGCCCCGCCATAAAGAAACCATCACCCTCCCCTATTTGATTCCTAAAAATGCCCGTGAAGTATTCCTGAATGTAAACTATACTCTGAAAAATGACGACGGAGCCCTCGGTAAAGGTTTTGAAATTGCTACGGAACAGCTTCAACTGGTCGATAATTATACGTTTAAAATTGACGTGGCTCCTTCTCATGGCGAACTTTCATATCATGAAGAAAAGAACAGCCTCTTCATCACCTCCGATGTCCTTTCCATTGAATTTAACAAGCAAACAGGATTCATCGAAAAATATTCGGTGTCGGGCAATTCCGTCATCAGGGATGGATATTCGCTGCATCCCAACTTCTGGAGACCGGCCACTGACAATGATTTTGGAGCCAATATTCCCATCAAACTTGCGCCCTGGGAAGAAGCCACTTTAAATCTGCACCTGACTTCTTTCGCCAGCGAAAAGACTACAGATGGCTTAATGAAAATTACCACCGTTCACGAACTTCCCGATCCGTTGGATGCCTCGCTCACGCTGGTTTATACGATCAATGCCAACGGCGAAATGCTCATTGACCAGACACTGAATACTCGTAAAACCATAAAACATGAGCATTACATCGAGAACCAACCTGATGGATTGCTGTGTTTGCCACGATTTGGAATGCAAATGGTGATGCCTGATGGGTTCAACCAGGTAAGATATTATGGACATGGACCCATGGAAAACTATATTGACCGTAATTACAGCAGTCCGGTTGCCATTTATGAACAAACGGTTGCCCAGCAAACCTACGATTACATCCGGCCCCAGGAAACCGGAAACCGTTCCGGATTGCGCTGGTTTGATGTTTTTAACGATAATGGATTCGGTATCTGCATCCAGTCCGATACGCTTTTCAATGCCACGGCACGTCATTATAGCGACAGCGATCTGGATGACGGGATCAGCAAACAGCAACGCCATGCCGCCGATATTCAACAACGATCGTTAACCACATTAAACATTGACCTAAAACAGATGGGCGTTGGCGGTATCGACAGTTGGTGGTCGTGGCCCATCGAAAAATACCGTTTGCCCTATCAATCGTATCACTTTCTGTTTAAAATAAGTCCGGTGAAAAAATGATCTTTGGAACTTCGTTAATTTATTAGGAATTAGTTGTTAAATCTTCTACCTGCATGAATAAATATTCAATTTTATTATGAGCATCTTTAAAAGTAGATGACAGGCGATGAATGGATTGACATACTATAAGGGATAACTTAGCCGTTAAACTATGTTAAATCAGGAATTGAAGGCTTTGGCACAAGAAAATTTCCGATATTTGCAAAATTAAGGAAGGTATTCGCAGAAGATGATGTTAAAAACAATCATAAAAAAGAGGCACTGCATTAGTATATTTACAATCAATGGCATCAGGTAAAAAGCGTCGAAAAAAGAATCCCCAAAAATGGATACAAAAACTCAGGGATAAGTATCGTTTGGTAATACTGAACGAGGAAACCCTTGAAGAAAAGTTTTCATTCAGGTTGTCGCGTCTTAACGTTTTTATTGCTATCGGTGCATTAACCATATTGTTGATCTTTCTTACGACTTACATCATTGCTTTTACGCCGTTGCGCGAATATATTCCCGGTTATTCAAGTGTTAACTTTCAAAAGAATCTGTATGATCTCGGACTGAAAGCCGATTCCATCGAACAGGATTTCAAGCAAAAGGACCTCTACATTCATAATATGAATAATATTATTGAAGGTAAAGATATAGAAAACAGGATTTCGCCACCTAAGGATACGGTTAACGCAAAAAATTATTCCAAGATTAGCGATAAAAAATCGGAAGAAGATTCTTTGCTGAGGGAAGAAGTGGAAAGTCAAAGTAAATACAGCATATCCCCCAACGTTACAGCCAATAGCAAGGTCCCGCCATCAAACCTAAGCACCCAGAATTTCTATTGTCCACTCAAAGGAATGGTTACCAATGAATTTAATCCTCGCAACAATCATTATGGCGTTGATATCGTTTCACAAAAAAACGAAGCTATTAAAGCAACCCTCAGCGGAACGGTTATTTTGGCAAACTGGACGGTAGAAACAGGTTGGACTATTGCTATTCAGCATCAGGGAAATGTTATATCTGTATATAAACATAATTCAGTGCTACTTAAAAAACAAGGCGCTTTTGTAAGAGCCGGCGAACCCATAGCCATTGTTGGCGAGACCGGCGAACTATCCACCGGGCCCCATCTTCATTTTGAATTATGGTACAACGGGAACGCTATTAATCCTAAAGAATATATCTCATTTTGAAAAAACGCATTGCTATATTAGGTTCTACCGGTTCCATCGGGACTCAGGCACTTGAAGTTATACGCCTCCATCCTGATGAATTTGCGGTACAGGTACTTACCGCTCATAATAATGCTGACTTACTCATTGGCCAGGCTAAGAAATTTATGCCGGATTCGGTAGTTATCAGTAACGAAAAATACTATTCAGCCGTTTTTGATGCTTTAAATCCTTTGGATATAAAAGTATTTGCCGGAGAAAATTCGCTTTGGCAAATTGTTGAAAACGATGCCATTGATTTGGTATTGATGGCTCTTGTTGGCTTTGCAGGATTGAAACCCACGCTCAAGGCTATTGAAGCCGGCAGGCAAATTGCCCTTGCAAACAAGGAAACTCTTGTTGTTGCAGGCGAAATCGTTACGCAAACCGCCAGAGAAAAAGGCGTGAATATCTTCCCTGTGGATTCTGAACATTCGGCTATTTTTCAATGCCTTGCCGGAGAGTTTCATAATCCGGTCGAAAAAATATATCTTACAGCTTCCGGTGGACCTTTTCGCGGTAAAAACCGGGAATTCCTGGCTAAGGTTACAAAAGAAGCCGCACTTAAACATCCGAACTGGACCATGGGCTGCAAAGTAACCATTGATTCGGCAAGCCTTATGAATAAAGGTTTGGAAGTGATTGAAGCGCGGTGGCTGTTTGGTTTAAAACCCGAACAGATAGATATTATCGTTCATCCTCAATCCATTATTCATTCGCTGGTTCAATTTAAAGATGGGGCGCTCAAGGCTCAGATGGGATTACCCGACATGAAGTTGCCCATCATGTATGCACTTTCATATCCCAATCGTTTAAAATCCGATTTTCAGCGATTTAATTTCGTTGATTTTCCAGAACTTACGTTTGAAAAACCCGATCTGGAGAATTTTAGAAATTTATCGCTCGCCTACGAAGCGCTGAAACAAGGCGGTAATATGCCTTGTATTCTTAACGCAGCCAACGAAGTGGTGGTCAATGCTTTTTTACATGATAAGATCGGATTTTTGCAAATGCCGGACGTGATAGAAAAATGTATGCAATCGGCTTTTTTTATTCAAAAGCCCACGTTAGACGATTATTTTTTAACCGACCGCGAAGTGCGGTCGATGGCAAACAATATATTGTAATTAAATAAAAAACGAAATGATAATTTTCATCAAGATTGTTCAACTGTTACTCAGCTTATCTATTCTGGTCATTTTTCATGAATTCGGACACTTTATAACATCAAAAATATTCAAAACAAGGGTCGAGAAATTCTATTTATTTTTTGATCCCTGGTTTTCATTATTTAAATTCAAAAAAGGTGAAACGGAATACGGCATCGGCTGGCTTCCCTTGGGCGGTTATGTAAAAATTGCCGGAATGATTGACGAATCTATGGATCGCGAGCAGATGAAACAGCCTCCGCAACCATGGGAATTTCGCTCCAAACCAGCCTGGCAACGACTGATCATCATGCTTGGCGGCGTAACCGTAAATGTAATCCTTGCCGTATGTATTTACATCGGGATTTTATTTGCCTGGGGTGAACAATATTTGCCCACTTCTGAAGTAAAATACGGAATCACCGTAGATTCGCTGGCATACAACTTAGGGCTTCGCAATGGGGATAAAATTTTAACTGTCGACAACCAGCAGGTGGATGATTTTATGAAAATCCCTGGAAAAATAATCCTTGATAATGCGAAAACCATACAAGTTGAACGCGACAATAAAAAAATAGAAGTTGCAATTCCTCAAGGATTTATAGCTAAATTATTAAAACATAAATCTCCCGACTTTATCTCACTCCGTATTCCATTTGAAGTAGGAAGTTTCACCAAGGAATCGGCAGGTAAAATGGCCGGTTTGCACAAGGGTGATAAAATCATCGGATTGAATGACACCATGATGCATTTTTTCGATGAATTCCGCTCAGAGATTCAAAAATATAAAAATCAGCAGGTTGCTTTAAAAGTGCTGCGTCAGAACGATACGCTGGTTATTCCGGTAAAGGTGCCCGCCGAAGGATTGATTGGCATATATCCCCGCCAGGATATTAGCAGCTATTTCAAACTGAAAGAAAAGAAATACAATCTGGCAGAAGCAATACCAGCAGGTGTTGTAAGAGGCTATAAAGGAATCGGCAACTATTTAAAACAACTCAAATTAATCTTTTCTCCCGAAGTTAAGGCTTATGAATCGGTAGGTGGCTTTATCACCATCGGAAATATTTTCCCTGGAGTTTGGGATTGGGAATCGTTTTGGACATTGACCGCATTTTTATCCATCATGCTGGCTATTTTAAATGTACTTCCTATTCCGGCATTGGACGGTGGGCATGTATTATTTCTTTTTTATGAAATCATAACGGGTCGTAAACCCAGTGATAAATTTCTGGAATATGCACAGATAGTGGGAATGATATTGCTTTTTGCCTTACTGATATTTGCCAACGGCAACGACGTCATGCGGTTATTCCACCGGTAACTCGGGGTACTTTTAAAACTCTACAACTAATTTAATATTTAACTGTCGTGGTGTAAGATAATTGGGTACAGCATATTGCCGGTTGTTTATATCGGTAACCCAAAGATAGGATACCGTATTATTAACTTGCAACAGGTTAAAAATTTCGGCGGTTATCCAGATGGATTTAAAATAATTTAAAACGCTGGCATGCGATAGCTTTGTATTTTCGCCCTTAATGAGTTTTGAAAAACCAATGTCCACCCTGCGGTATGGAGGGATTCGCATCGTTTGTTTATATCGGGGCGAATTCGGTGGTCCAAAAGGCAAACTACTGCCAAATAATAAGCTAAGATGCATTTTATACGATGGATTATTAGGCAGATAATCCTGGAAAAACAATGCAAAATTAACGCGCTGATCCGTGGGACGGGGTATATAACCCGGATGCTGAATACTACTGTCAATGGCAATATTATCAGTGGTATATCCTGGAATTATTTTTGAGCCTTCTTTATTGTAATAATCATAATAATAATCGCCTTTTATATCTTCCTGAGTCTGCATGATCGAAAGGCTTGCCCACGACTCGATACCATTAACAAATTCTCCGTTAACTTTCATATCAATACCCATGGCGTATCCTTTGGCCTTTTCATTAGTAAAGTATCTTATTTTCACATTATCAACTTCATACGGAATCAAATTATCCAAATATTTATAATAAATTTCGGAAACAAACTTGAACGGGCGCGACCATGCCTTGAAATTCCAATCACTGCCGGCTACAAAATGCAATGAAGTCTGAGCTTTCAGGTTGGTATTTACATTTCCCTGAAAATCTCTGAGTTCGCGATAAAATGGTGGCTGATAATAATATCCCGACGATAACCGGAAAAGAACGTCATTTTCCCAATTGGGTTTGAATGAAAAACCTATGCGGGGACTAACTAAAAGTTCATGGTTTAAATCCCAGTAATTTCCACGAATTCCAAGCGTTAAAACATAACGGTTCCGATCGCCATCCAACGACCTTACATTTTCGATAAAACCGGTATACCGATTGGATGCTAAATTATTATCCGTTGAAATGACATCTTTCAGGTACAAAGGGGTATTGACTGGGAAAATGGCGCCAATGGAGTCGGAAACATAAGGGAGAGCATATCCTGCCGAATCAATCAAACTCCATTCCCGCATTTTATCGTCTATCATTTCGTGCTGATATTTAGCTCCCCACATAAAGGTATTATTCGATAAGGTATATATGCCGCGCTGTTCGAAATTATAAACCGTAGCATCCAGATAATTGCGGGCATGATTCAAAAAAGTACCCACTCCCATGGCTTCAGTAACTTTTTGGGTCTGCTGGGATTCATCCGTTTCGAGGCTACCAATCCAATACTGACCTAAAATATCGTACGTCTCGCTTTCATTGGAACGGAAGGCGGAGGTGATAAATTTGAGCTTCAAATTATTATTGGGGTGATAATTAAACGATAGCGCACCCATGTAGTTTACAAACTGATCTACCTCCTGACCCTCGAAGTAAATTTTTAAACGCAATGCTTCGTTTAGGGTACCAAAATCGGTTTCCCTGTCGTGAGGAACCAATTTGTAATAATTCCGGGCATAGTTGCCTAAGAACGAAATATCGAACTTGTGGTTTACTTCATACGTAATCAATCCTTGTATGTCGGAAAACGAGGGTTTGTAATCACCTTTGGTTTGCATGTTTTTAAGTAAATACCGGTTAGATTTTTGCCGGATTCCAAGCAAATAGCTTAAACGTTTGTTTTTGGTTGCGCCTTCAAGATGAATGCTTCCGCCGAGTAAACTTCCGGAAACAGAACCTTTAAATTGTTGCGGCTTTTTATATTGAATATCAAGTACAGATGACATTTTGTCGCCATATTTTGCTTCAAATCCTCCAGCCGAAAATAAAATGGACGACACCATATCGGGATTTAAAAAGCTCAATCCTTCCTGCTGCCCCGAACGTATTAAAAAAGGCTTGTAAATTTCGATGTCATTCACATATACCAAATTTTCGTCATAATTACCTCCCCTGACAGAATATTGCGAGCTCAATTCATTGTTCGATGAGACGCCCGGCATGGTCTTGATGAGCGATTCAACACCTCCCGAAAAGCTGGGAACGACGACTGCCGTTTTTGGATCAATACGAATGAGGTTGGTTGTCCGGCCGATGGCATTATCTTTAATAATTAAATCAGGCAGTTTAATGGTAGATGTGGTGATGGACTTATTAATATTTCGTTTTTCGTTTGCCGCAAGTTTTATTTTAAACGATTCGGTATTGAAGCCTACAAACGAAATCAAAATAGTTAATTCCTGATTAGCGGGTACCTGCAACTCATAGTAACCGCTTTTATTGGTAATCGTTCCTCCGGGAAGACCGGCAATGGATACATTAACTAAATCGAGCGGGTTCTTATGAATATCGGTTATTGTTCCGTAGAGAGTTGCATTTTCCTGTGCTAATACGCTTGTGGCTGAGGTAACAATCAGAAATAGAATTATTTTTTTTAATAAACTCATTAATTATTGGTCGCTTTTAAATTTACCTTCCTTCCAGGCTTTAAAAAAATCAGCCCAGGCAAAGGGATTCAGCAAATTATTGGGAATAATCTGCCCCTTGTAATACATCTTATCATATTGTTCGCTCATGTAACTTTGGTAATTCGAAGCTCCATCCATTACATTCGGACTTCCTTCGTAGGGCACTCCCCTTTCTTTTCTATCCATTAAGGCCAGGTTTTTCTGGGCACGCAGATAGTCATCGTCAGGTATTTTAAGTTTAATAAATGCTTCCTTAAACTGTTCTCGGGTAGGCCAGGGATAGATTACTGTTTCAGCCAGGATAATCGTATCCTTTGTCATAATTTGAATCAGGGAATACCTGTTGCTTGTAATGGTATCCGGAATTGTATAGCTTGCTCTTTTATACCCTAATGATGTAAAAAGCACGACTTCTTTCTTACGGGCAACAAAGGAAAAATAGCCATAATAATCACTGGTCGTCCCCCGGTGTGTATTTTTTACGGCTATGCTTGTAAAAGGGACGGGTTTCAGGTTGTCGCCATCACTCGATACTACGATACCTGAAAACTGGACCAGGTCGGAATTTACTTCCTGACAGTTTGCTTTTATGCCGCAAAAAATGGCAACAGTCGTTGTTATTATTATTATTTTTACAGATAATCTCATGCTATCGCAAAATTATTAATCTTTCGGTATAAAAAGAGAAAATGGAAAATAAATTTTGTTCAACCGAATCAAATAAGATATTAACGACTTGTTATTGATATTATTTTAAAAATTTGGACAAAAAAAATGCTGCTACCCACGAGGCAACAGCATCCTAAATCTTATAAGATAAAAAACTTAAAAAGCAATAAGTCCTTTTTTTTCAGCGTCCTTGAGGCAGGCATAAATGCCTTTTTTATCAATCGTACGCAAACCTGCTGCCGAAACTTTCAATACTATCCACTTATCTTCTTCAGGAATATAGAATTTCTTTGTCTGAAGGTTGGGATAAAATCTCCTTTTAGTTTTAATGTTGGAATGAGATACACTATTACCCACCAACATGCTCTTACCGGTTATTTCACAATATCTTGCCATTGTTGTATATTTATTGTTTTCTATTTTTAAACGGATTTGCAAATTACGTGAAAATAATTCAATTAAACAAAGGTTACCGAAAATTTTTATTCTTGGCTTGAAAAAATTAAATTCCGGTATTTTTCTTCCTCTAAAATGAAATTTTTCATCTATCCGGAATGGTTAATTACCAATCATAAAAAACAAGATTGACTTTTCATCTATCCATTCAAATCATCTTGTCTTCTCAAAAATGCCCGAAGGCGGTTTAATTCATTGGTTTTTTAGGTATTTTTGCTCAATAAATCGAAATAATATTAATGAGCAAAATATCACGCAACTATATTGACAGGGAAATCAGCTGGTTAAATTTCAACGAACGGGTTTTGCAGGAAGCTGCCGACGATTCAACTCCGCTAATTGAGCGGATAAAGTTTTTAGGAATTTTTTCCAACAATCTCGATGAGTTCTTCCGTGTGAGAGTAGCCACACTGAATCGAATGGCAAATGTCAGTCGTAAAAATTACAAAAGCATCGATTTTGATCCTAAAGAAATTATTCATGAGATAGCGCAGATCGATGAAAAACATCAGCAGATTTTTAGCTCAGTTTGGCATAATATCGTTGAAAAACTTGAAGAACAAGATATTTATATCGTAGACGAAACAAATTTAAGTCAAGAACAGGGTGAATATGTTTTAAATTATTTTAGAGAAAATGTACGCCCACACCTTTTCCCTTTGATGCTTGACAACCTCACCGCCACGTCTTCGCTGAAGGATAAATCAATTTACTTAGCTATATTGCTGAAAAATAGTATAAATACCATAAAAGAGCGTTATGCTTTGATGGAAGTACCCACCCCTTCCGTTTCTCGGTTTGTGATTTTGCCTGCCAATGGAAACAAAAAGTATATCATTTTACTCGATGATGTGATACGATACTGCTTATCCGACATTTTTTCCATATTCGGATACGATACTTTTGAAGCATACACCATCAAACTGACCCGTGATGCAGAATTGGATATCGATAACGATGTATCGAAAAGTTTCCTCGAAACCATGGTTGAAAGCCTGAAACAGCGGCGCAAAGGATCGCCGGTGCGTTTTATCTACGATAAATCCATCCCCGAAAACCTGTTGAAAGCGCTCGTTACAAAAATGAATTTTTCAAAAAATGATTCATTAACCAAAGGAGGCAGATATCATAATTTTAAAGATTTCATGTCTTTTCCCAACGTCGGGCCTGCCGAACTGGAATATCCCATAGCACACCCTTTGCTTCATAAGGATTTATCAATTAATAAAAGCATCTTTAAAGCCATACGTCATAAGGATGTCATGTTACATTTTCCGTATCAGTCGTTTCAGTATATTATTGATTTACTTCGTGAAGCCTCTATTGACCCTAAGGTTAAATCCATCCGGATGACTATTTACCGCGCTGCCAAAAATTCCAATGTCATCAATGCACTGATTAATGCAGCCCGCAACGGAAAAGAAGTTACCGTGTTCCTCGAACTTCAGGCCCGTTTTGATGAAGAAGCTAATATTTACTGGTCGAAAAAACTAAGCGACGAAGGAGTTAGAATTATCCATAGCATACCCGGTTTTAAAGTCCATTGCAAGCTCATTTTAATCCGGCGGAAAGAAAAAGAAAAAAATGTTTATTATGCCAACATAGGTACTGGAAATTTTAACGAAGAAACGGCAAAAGTTTACGCCGATGACAGTTTACTTACTGCAAATCCGGATATTACTTCTGATGTCTTAAAAGTATTCGAACTTTTTGAAGCCAACTATAAACAACAGCGGTTCAAAACACTTATCGTAGCGCCTTTTCAGATGCGGAATTTTTTTATCCGTCAGCTAAACAACGAAATCAAAAATGCCCAAATGGGTAAGGAAGCTTTTGCCATCATTAAACTTAACAGCCTGGTAGATGAGAAAATAATTGCTAAACTATATCTGGCCAGCCAGGCGGGAGTAAAAATCAAACTTATCGTCAGAGGGAGTTGCACGCTGAATCCTGAGATTAAGAATTTAAGTGAAAACATTGAAGGCATCAGCATCGTTGATAAATACCTTGAACATTCACGGGTTATCATTTTTGCCAATGGTGGCGACGAACAATATTATATTACTTCCGGCGACTGGATGATACGCAATTTCGACAACCGTATTGAAGTGGCTTGCCCGATTTTTGACAAGGATATTCGCAAGGAACTCAAAACAATGCTTGATATTCAGTTAAAAGATAATTGTAAAGCACGGATCATCAATAATTCCACTCCCAATTGTTATAAAACCAACGGAACCAAAGTCAGAAAAAGAGCACAGGTAGAAATATATAATTACCTTCAGAAACACCTTCCGGCAAACGTTTAGATGATTACTTTTGCAGCAAGATAAAAACCCTTACGTAATGATTTCCTTTGAAGAAGCTATCCGTATAGTATTGAATGAATCCGGACAAATTCCGGGAGAAGAAGAGGTGTATTTTACCGATACTCCCGGACGTATTTTAGCCCGCGATGTGATTTCAGACATCGATATGCCGCCTTTCGACAAATCGGCTATGGATGGCTATGCCTGTCGCAAACAGGACATCACTAATGAACTTGACGTAATTGAAGTAATCCCTGCCGGAACATTTCCAACAAAAAAAATATCCGAAAATCAGTGCTCAAAAATAATGACCGGTGCCATGATTCCTCAAGGCGCCGATTGCGTCCTGATGGTTGAACATACCGAAAGGACAGGTGAAAATAAAATCAGATTTACCAAAACAGAAACGGCAATAAACATCTGCTACCGTGGCGATGATGTTCAAAAAGGCAACGTCGTTCTGCCAAAGGGAATTTTAATCCGGCCACAGCATATTGCCGTTATGGCAATGGCGGGTTGCACCCATCCAATGGTTTTCCCAAAAGTTAAGGTCGGAATTCTTTCCACGGGTAATGAAATTGTGGAACCTCAGTTTTTGCCTGGACTTTCGCAGATTCGCAATTCCAACGCATACCAACTGATAGCTCAGGTAATAAATGCCGGCGCTAAACCGGATTATTACGGAATTGCAGACGACACGGAAGAAGCAACGCTGCAAGCCATTTCCATTTTAAGCGAACGCAACGACATGGTACTGATTACCGGTGGTGTGTCCATGGGCGATTTCGACTTTGTTCCGGAAGTTATAAAAAAAGCAGGTTTTGATATATTGTTCCGTACCGTCGCCGTTCAGCCGGGAAAACCGACTTTATTTGCCAGAAAAAATAAAAAACACTGTTTCGGCTTGCCGGGCAATCCGGTTTCGGCTTTTTTCCAGTTCGAACTTTTGGTAAAACCGCTTATCTATAAAATGATGGGGCATCATTACCAGCCTTTAACCATCAGTATGCCCATGGGAGAAAATTATCATCGCAAAAAATCGGAACGCAGGGCATTTATTCCTGTTTTAATCAAAAACGGAGCCGTTTTCCCCGTTTCGTATCATGGCTCGGCTCATATTGCTTCCCTTACGGAAGCCCAGGGAATATTATCCATTGCCGTTGGAATTACAGAACTTAAAAAGGGGGAAATTATTGATGTACGACCATTTTAACCGCCGGATAAATTATTTACGCATTTCCGTTACCGACCGATGCAACCTCCGCTGTCGCTACTGCATGCCCGAACATGGCGTGGAATTGCTTCGCCATCAGGATATTTTATCGCTGGAAGAAATTTTTGAAGTTGCTAAAGTTGCCACTGATTTCGGTGTGGATAAAGTACGGCTGACCGGTGGCGAACCTTTGGTCAGAAAAGGAGTTACCCGTTTGATTAAAATGCTTTCGCAGTTAGAAGCAATCAACGATTTATCGTTGACCACCAATGCGACATTGCTTTTCCAGTTTGCCCAACCGCTGGTAGAAGCCGGTCTGCATCGTATAAATATCAGCCTCGACACCATCAACCCCGAAAAATATAAAGAAATTACCCGCGGCGGTGATATCTCAACCGTCTTCCTGGGAATTGAAGCCGCTCAAAAAGCAGGTTTAAATCCCATTAAAATCAACTGTGTCGTAAAAAACTCTTCCGATGAAGAAGATGCCGTCCAGATTAGCAATTTCTGCAGGCAGCATCAGCTTCAGGTTCGTTTTATTCATCAAATGAATTTAAAAACAGGAGAGTTTTCCAAAGTGGAAGGCGGTTCGGGTGGCGATTGTTCCCATTGCAACCGCATCCGGCTTACGGCCAATGGCAAGCTAAAACCTTGTCTTTTTAATGATTTTGAATTCGACGTGCGAAAACTGGGAGCAAAGGAAGCTTTTTTGAAAGCCGTAGAATTCAAGCCCCAAAATGGCACAACCAATAAGCATGGTCATTTTTATACCATTGGAGGCTGATTTTAAATTCTATTTTCTGAAGCATAAAAAACGAAAACTATGGAAAATTTAAGCCACACCGACGAAGAGGGAAAAGCCAATATGGTGGATGTCAGTCCGAAAAATCCTCAGCTACGGATAGCCAAAGCACAGGGAAAAATCCGGTTGAATGAAAATACCATCCGGCTTATCCGCGAAAATGCGATGAAAAAAGGCGATGTGCTTACCGTAGCCGAAATAGCCGGAATACAAGCCGCCAAACAAACCAGCAACCTCATTCCGCTCTGCCATCCGCTTCAGCTTACCAAAGTTGACGTAAAAGCTACTATCGTCAACGACGGAGTTTGCATCAAAAGCATGGTAAAATGTATCGGGCAAACCGGGGTGGAAATGGAAGCGCTGACCGCCGTTTCGGTGGGCTTGCTTACCATTTACGACATGTGCAAAGCCGTTGACAAAACGATGGTTATCGACGAAATTTACCTGTCGGAAAAAACCAAAACCAACCTCTGATATTATTCAATTATTGTCTAACGCTATCCTTATCTAATAAAAACCATGAATACTTTCAACGTTGTTTCGGTTAACCGGTCCGAAAAAAAAGGAACCATTAAAACACCCGTTCCGGAAATCAGTATTGATGAACAGGGTGTAAAAGGTGATGCCCACGCCGGTAAATGGCACCGCCAGGTAAGTTTGCTTGGGCTGGAAAGCATCCATAAATTTGAGAAACAGGCAAACCGCAAGATAAAATACGGTGAGTTTGCCGAAAACATTACCACCGAAGGCATTGAACTTTATCTGTTGCATCCTTTGGACAGAATCAGCATCGGTTCAACCGAACTCGAAATCTCACAGATCGGTAAAAAATGTCATGGCGAAAGCTGCGCCATCTTTAAAGAAGTGGGAAACTGCGTAATGCCTAAAGAAGGTATTTTTTGCCGCGTGCTCAAAGGGGGCACGGTGAAAGCCGGTGATGAAGCCATTTATCAACCTAAAATTTTTAAAATAAAAATCATCACCCTTAGCGATAGGGCATATCACGGGGAATACGACGACCTCAGCGGCAAACGTATCGGCGAGATGGTTACCGGTTTTTTTACCGACGGCCACCGTCAGTGTGCTATTGATTACACCGTTATCCCTGATGATACCGGTAAGCTACGTTCATTGCTTTTGGAAGCTAAATCCGAATCCATCGATTTTGTATTTACCACCGGCGGAACCGGTATCGGACCGCGCGACATTACGCCCGAAACGGTAAAACCTTTATTGGATAAGGAAATTCCAGGTATTATGGAACTGATACGGCTAAAATACGGACAGGAAAAACCTGCCGCATTGCTTAGCCGGAGCATTGCCGGGCTGATGGGCAAAACATTTGTCTTTGCCCTTCCGGGAAGCGTAAAAGCCGTGGAAGAATATTTTGCCGAAATCTCTAAAAACCTCATGCATCTTACTTATATGCTCAACGGACTGGATATTCATTAATTAAAAACAATCAAAACGATGGAATTTACACGAACAGAAGCCATGGAATTGCTTCACCGCTACATTAAAAACGAAAAAATGTTGCTTCATTGCTATGCTTCGGAAGCCGTATTGAAAGCCTTGGCCAAACGGCTCGGCCAGGATGAAGAAAAATGGGGATTAGCCGGTTTGCTCCACGATATTGATGTGGAAGTTACCAATGCCAATCCTAAAACCCATGGACCCGAAGCCGCCAACCTTCTTAAAGATTATACTATTGATCCCGAAATAATTGACGCCATCTGCATGCACAACGAAATGGCAACCGGCAAGGACCGCACCACCGTTTTTCAACATGCTTTGGCTGCCGGCGAAACCATTACCGGACTTATTTTCGCTACCACCTATGTTTATCCCGACCGGAAATTAGCCAGCGTGAAAACCAAATCGGTGGTGAAACGCATGAAGGAAAAGGCTTTTGCCGCTTCCGTAAACCGCGAAACCATCATGGAATGCGAAAAAATTGGTATTCCCATCAGCGAGTTTGCCGATTTAGCCATCCAATCCATGTTGCCTATCAGCGAAACGCTTGGTTTGTAAAACCATTTTGCCTAATTTTTAGTCTTTTAATCAAACACTTTGCGCAAAGCTTTAGGTTATCCGTCGAATATTAAAGCCTTTTTTATCCCGGTTATGATGTTTGCGATGTGATAATTTTTAACTTTGCTCCATCAATCGCACCCTTATGGTCAGGAAAGTCTTCAATTTTCTAAAAAATAAATTCTTCCTTGTTACGGTGGCTTTTATTGTCTGGCTACTGTTTTTCGACCAAAATAATTTTCTTTACCAGCAAAAGCTCAGCCGCCAGTTAAAGGAAATGCAGATTGAAAAAAACGCTCACCTAAAACAAATTAAAATTGACAAGGAAGCCACTCAGAAACTGCTTTACGATTCGCTGACGATAGAAAGATTTGCCCGGGAAACCTACCTGATGAAACGCGACAGCGAAGATATCTTCCTGATTATCCGCGATACTGTTCCTAAAAAAAAATAAGTAACTGGAAATTAACATTCTCACAATTGCCGTTTTTGTCTTAATATTTCCAATTACGAGCCAATTTATTCCAATTGCAAGTCGCTTTATTCCAATTATAAGATATTCTTTTCTAATTGCAGGCCTTTATTTTTGAATATCATTTAGATATTCCATGTTTTGGTTGAATTAAATGTGGTTATCGATTTTGCAAATACAAACTATTCACTTGTTTTTCTAAACATGGAATGTCTGTTAACTCATCAATCGTAATTCATATCTTGCCCTTTGTCTATCATCAATCAAAATGAATAATTTTTACTCGTTATGTATTTTTTTTCATAACGGTCGATTGATAATAAATTATTCCTACTTTAGCAAAAATTTTTTAAGCTTTTTTATAATGCCTGCATTATCATAATTCTTAGTACCAATCCCTATTTATTTTAAATCAAGAAAAAACATGAAAAAATTTACTTTTTTTTCGACGTTTGTGCTGATATTCCTAAGCAGTTATCTGTCGGCACAAAAACAGGTATTCACCTATCAGTTCGATAAGCCTCAACTCAAGACTTCATCCGATGGTTATACCGACATTATGTATAAAAACTGCATCAACATGGGAAAAGAGGGAATGCCCTTGCTTCCGCAATTCTCAGCAAACCTGCTTTTACCGCCAGGCACTGAAATTTCATCCGTTAAAGTTACCGGTGTGGAGTATTATACCGAAGAAAACGAGGTAGCTATCCGTCCGGCATCAAGGCAATTTCCTATTTCGGTAGGAGCGCCCAAAGGATACCATCCGGTTCCTGATCAAAAAATTTATTCCTCTGATGCCGCCTATCCTTCGGAGGAAACATCTGCCATTTATACGGGTTTCCTAAGCGGCCATGCCATGGGATCTTTCCATATTTGCCCGGTAGTGTATTTTCCATCCCTGCTAAAGGCAAAATTTATCAAAAGCGTTACCATTGAAGTCAACGAAAAAACGACCGAACTGGCTACACATGCATTAGATATGCTCCGTTCCAACAAAAGCGTAAACGACCGCATCATCTCCATTGCCCAGCATCACGATTTTCTTCAGAATTATAATGCGATGGCAAAACGCGACAATCCGACCTACGACCTTCTGCTGATAACCAAAAACAGCTTTCTTCCTTATTTCAGCAATTACATTGCCTATAAACAAAGTACCGGATATAAAGTGATATGCAAAACCGTAGAAAACATCTACAGCCAATATCCGGGAACCGATAACCCCATGAAGATACGTAACTGTATTATTGATCTGTATCAGAATAGCGGCATCAGTTATGTTATCCTTGCCGGCGATGCCGATCCCAACAGCACTACCGATAATATTGTTCCCAAGCGTGGCTTTTATGCCGACCCGGGTAGCGGTTATGCCGACAACGACATCCCTTCCGATATGTATTATGGCTGTCTCGACGGCACATGGAACAACAACAATAACGACAAATGGGGAGAAGCCGGCGAAGAAGACTTATACCACGAAGTAAGCGTAGGCCGGTTATGTGTGGACAGCCCATCGGAAATACAAAACATACTCAATAAACTCACGCTTTATCAAAGCAGCCCAGTAATTGCCGACATTAATAAAGGATTGATGGTAGGTGAACAATTAGATTCGCAAACTTACGGCGACACCTATAAAGAAGAAGTGGCCAACGGAGCAACATCCAACGGATACACCACAGCAGGTTTCCCCGAAAATTTTGACATATCTCGTCTTTATGAAAGCCAGGGCAACTGGGAAAAAGAAAATATTTTCAATAAATTCAACACCGGAACCCATTTGCTGAATCACCTGGGACATTCCAACGTGGATTATAATATGAAAATGTATAATACCGACGTTACCACTACCAATTTCCAGAACAACGGTATCAATCATGGATTTGTTATCGGCTATTCGCAGGGATGTTATAACGGTTCGTTCGACAACAGAGACGATGGCGGCAACTTTGGTACGGAAGATTGCTTTGCCGAAAAAATCACAACCCTTGCCACCGGAGAAGTCGCCTGTATTTCCAATTCACGTTACGGATGGTATAGCGGTGGAAGTACTAACGGAGGTTCCCAGTTCTTCGATCGCCAGTTTTTTGATGCGCTGTTTGGCGAAAGCATCTATCACATTGGCGATATGAATGCCGATTCAAAGGAAGATAATGCTTCCTATATTGTTTCTGATGAAGTAGTAAAATGGTGCGGTTATGAATCCAATCTGTTCGGCGACCCTTCCATGGATATCTGGACAGATGTTCCTTCAGCCATTACGGCAACGTACCCCGAAAGTGTTTCCGTTGGTATCAATCAAATAGATTTCCAAACCAATACTCCTTTTGCACGCATAGCCCTTATGCAAAGTGATTCACTCATCGGAAGAGGATTAGCAGATGCCAATGGCAATGCAACCATTATGCTTAACAGCGCAATTTTGGATATAAATCCCATTTCGGTTTCCATTATCGGACACAATCGTATCCGCCACCAGGGAACCATGATTGTTATTTCCAATCAACCCTATGTAATGTATCAGTCGAACCAGGTAAACGATAATCTGGGAAATAATAACCACCAGCTTGATCCCGGTGAAACAGTAGGTCTGACGGTAGATTTAAAGAATGTAGGAACTCAACCCGCCTCCAATGTGGTAGCCAAACTTAGAAGTTCCGATAGCAATATCAGCATTAGCGACAGCACGGAAAATTACGGAAACATCCCCGCCGGACAGACCATCTCAATGGAGAATGCTTATGGATTTACCGTGTCCGATACCATCGCCGATCAGCATAACATCAACTTCAGCCTTAGGATTACCGGCGATACCGTATGGAATTCGCATTTTAATATTATTGCCAACGCTCCCGTTCTAAACATTGGAAGCTTATCTATCAACGACAGCCAGGGCGGTAATGGAAACTTCAGGCTCGATCCGGGCGAAACCGTTGCCCTTTCCATTTCTACCAGCAACCTGGGCCATAGCAATGCTTTAAATACTATTGGCAACATCACGTCCAACAGTCCTTATGTTACGATTAATTCCGGCAGTTTTAGCTTAGATACTCTTTCGGTTAACGAAACGGCAACGGCTACTTTCAACCTGACGGTTTCTGCCGACGCCCCTATAGGATCTATTGCCGACATTAATTATACGGTAACTTCCGGAGGATATACGGCACATAAAACATTTATTTCCAAAATCGGACTGGTACTCGAAGATTTTGAATCGGGTAATTTTACTCATTTTTCATGGACTCAGAGTGGCAATCAACCATGGACCGTTACTAACGTTTCGCCTTACGAAGGGATTTACAGCGCTAAATCAGGAACAATCACAAACAACCAGAAGTCCCAGTTATCGCTGGTAATGAATATTGTTAATGCCGACAGCATTTCTTTCTATCTCAAAACTTCGTCCGAAGGCAATTGGGATTTTCTTAAATTTTACATTGATGCTTCATTGATTAATAAATGGTCGGGCGAAACTCCCTGGACAAAGGTTACATTCCCCGTAGCTGCCGGGAATCATACCTTTAAATGGGAATACATGAAAGATGGAAGTAGTTCCAGTGGAAGCGACTGCGCATGGATTGATTACATCGTTTTCCCGGCCGTTGCTCCTACCGGAATGACGGTAAGCGGCGCCATTATGTATGCCAATTCGGTTAATACTCCGTTAAGCGGATTAATGGTTAATCTGAAAAATGCTGCCGGAAACGTGGTAGGAACATCAACCACCAATGCTACAGGAACCTATACATTTACTGCCGTTCCCGCCGGTAATTATACCCTCGGAGTTACCACCAACAAAGTATGGGGAGGCGTTTCGGCTTCCGATGTACTGCTTTATCGCAAACATGTGGCCAACATTTCCATGCTGAATGGTATTTATTTAGCTTCGGGCGACGTCAACGCTTCGGGTAGCCTTACCGCTTCCGATATTCTGTTGGTCAGGAAACGTATTGCCGCCGTTATCAATTCCTTTTCAACCGGCGACTGGCTTTTTAACAATGCACCGATTGTCGTTGGAAGCAGTAACATAACTCAAAACTTCAACGGCATTGTTTATGGCGATGCCAACGGATCGTATATCCCAACGGCTAAAACAGTCATTACTCCGGGTTATACCGAAGGTAAGCTTTCCATCGGAACCGTCAATATGGTATCGGGTGTTGCTTCCGTTCCCGTTTATATTTCCGACATCTCTGATTTGGGCGCATTCCAGTTTACTATTCAATACGACGCTAAAAAATTGCATTTCGATAACCTGACCAACGCCTATCCCGGCTTAGATGATATTACTATTGGAACAAATATTCCGGGTTATATCACTTTTGTTTGGGCTACCGAAACCAATGGAATTTCCATCAGCAATGGAATATTATTTAATCTGAATTTCACTTCGCTCAGCAACGAAGAATCAGAAATTGCATGGAGCAATATGCCCACTTTGCGCGAATTCAGCGATTACGATGGCAATGTGTTTGAGCTTACGTATGCTAACGGATCGGTAAGCGTTACTACGGTAATCCCTACTATTGGGAATACAACAATGGATATCTATCCTAACCCGAACAACGGCAATTTCTCGCTCCGACTTGGAGATAATCAGAACAGTCCCGTTACGGTAAAAGTGGTTAATTCGTTAGGTAAAACAGTATTTGAAGAAAAGAATATTGTAGCCGACGGAACATTCTCCATGAATCTGAACAATCAGCCCAAGGGCATCTATTTCATCACCGTTTCCGGACGGAATCATAATTTCACTAAAATGTTTGTTATTCAGTAAATCCTGATATACTATTCATTTTTAATTCTATAGAGGCTGCCCTGCAAGGCAGCCTTTTTTTTGCATATCATCACGTAAAGCAATTAACCCATTTTGCAGTTATCCGGGGATAAAATGGATATTATCAAATGTAAGTGAGTTTGTGTTGCCTTGTCGGTTTTGTGAAAGATTGGACGTAAATCAAGGTCTGTTTTCAATACACGAAAGCTGCTTCCAATGTTTCTGATGCGGTTGTAAATTGTGACTTAATGGACAAAAAGAATGGTTTTTTGTAGACGTTATGTTCAAGTGGACAAAAAGAATGGTGTTTATTTTTAAAGGAGTTATTAGTCAAAAAATGACCTTCTATTTTTGCATTATCAAGTAAAACAGAAGTAAGCTCTGCTGAAAAGCAACCTACCAGAGATTATCTTGATGGCTGACGAAAATGTCAATATCAATGAGCGGGCACCGATACTCCTTGATATTTTTTGAAGTCTTTATACCTTAAAAAACTCATTGATAGACTTCTTTTTCTTTCTAAGGTATTTTCATGTGTTATTAATTTTTTAATTTATTGGTCACATGGAATATCCATAAAATATCATTTTCGGTTGGTATAGGCATAGCCCTTATGGACATTTCATCATTCTTTTTGTCCACTATCCCTAAAATTTTTAAAACGTCTTCAGTTTAGCCATGTACATGGCGAAAGAGCGGTACAGAAAATGAGTCCATTTTCCGAAAGGAACAATAATCAATGCCCATTGTACCAGAACTATCAGGTGAAAAAGGTACATCCAGCTATTCTGCTCAAGAATATTAAGATCTATGAACAGACGAACGGCAAAAGCCGTAAGTCCCATCAGGAGCAGCCAGATTACAAAGAACCAATCAGAAGGTTGTGAATGTTTGCTTATTTCTTTGCTTTTATTAATACGGTTCCGTACAAAGTCAAAGGTAACGATGAAGATGATAATGCTTTCGGCATAGCCCAGCAGGATGATAAACATACTCTCCGACGAAAACCAATCGAGGAAAACGGTGGTAAACAGCAAAGCTAAGTAGCCGATGACTAATATAAAATGCTCGAACCACCGGAACTGGTTATCGTCGCAGCCCAGGGCTCTTTTTTGGGTAAACATATGGATGAAAAGCTCTCCCAATGCTTTGAAATAAGCGGTAAACGGAACTTTTATTTTAGGTTTTCCGATAACAAACCACCACATCCGGATGATATTGGGAAGCAGAATGATGGCAAAAACAGAGCCGATGGCAATCATCTCAAAATAATGGCCAACGTGCATGATCTTTTCCAAATTAAAATCTTCATAAGCGCTGAATCCAATAACAGCAATGGCTGTAAGTATAAAAGCAATGATACTTATTGGTAATGATTTATATAATAGTCCGGATAATCCGGTCCAGTCGTAAACCGAAGTAAGCCACCGCCGGAGCGACATCATCAGTTCGCCGGGGTTGGCCTGGCGCGGACAATTGGAAGAACATTCGCCACAGTAATAGCAAAGCCACGGTTTTAGCGATGCTTTAATATCTTCTTCATCTCCTATGGTACTCAGTCGCACCATCTCTCTTGGGAATGAATCTTCTTCGGTTGACAGGGAACAGATGGCCGTGCAGGTGCCACAGTTGTAACAGGCATTAAAATCGAAAGCGCCGTATTTTTCTAATTCTTTACCAAATTCAGGATTTATCGTTGCCATTACTTTTTCAGTTGGTAAATATAATATTCGTCCATATCGTCAATGCCTTCCACGGTAACTTCCCCAAATTTCTGAAGCGTCATCAGGTAGTAAGTGATTTCCGACGAAGGAAGTTGCGTAGCCATTGCAATTTGCGGAATGGTTTTCCCGTCCTCCTTCAGTGCTTCCAGTATCGCCTTGCGGATTTGAACGTATTTTTTGCGTCCTTCGGCAACATGGGCTGGCACTTTTCTTTTCTCTTTCAGAATATTGACGGTTTTTGTTTTGTTTTCCATAATCAGCATTTTAAGATTCGGCCAAAGCATCAATCATGCTTTCTATCTGGGCATTGGTAAAACCAGCCAAGTCTATGGCATCGGCCGGACAAACGGGAGTGCACATACCGCATCCTTTACAGTTGGAAGCGTTGACTTTTGCCACTTTATGACCTTCGTAATCCGTTTGTATAATGGCATCGAACGGACAGGCCGAGGAGCACTTGCCACACCAGTTGCAGGCTGCAGGGTTAACTCTTGCCAGGGTAGGTTCGAGAGTTATTTCGCCTTTGGTTAGCAACGAGTTTGCTTTGGCTGCGGCTGCCATTGATGAATTTAAAGTCTCCAAAATATTTTTAGGCGACTGGCAGGTGCCGGCAATTAGAACGCCATCGATAACCGTTTCTACCGGACGCAGTTTCATGTGTATTTCATTAAAAAAGCCATCTCTTCCTACCGGTATTTTCAGCAGATGTTCCAGGTCATCATTTTTACGCGGAACCATGCCGGTAACAAGGACTATCAGGTCGGCATCCGTTTCCAGTTCTTTGCCAGCCGTAAGTATGTCTTTTACTTTGATAAAGGTTTTGTTCCCTCTTTGTTCAATATGAGGGATGCTGTCGAGTGAAAATTGCAGATAAATATCGCCGTTCTTCGACGATTCTTCGTACAGAAGTTCCTGTTTGCCATAAGTCCGGATACCCCGGTTAAAATGGAAATTGAAGGTGTTTTTGAACTTATTTTTTACCAGGATGGAAGAATGAATGGCAGCAGTGCAGCAAAAACGGGAACAGTACTTATTGTTGCCTTCCAAGTCCTGACGGCTTCCAATGCAATAAATATAAGCTATTTTATGAATGGTTTTCCCTTTGAACACCAGGTTGCCAGGTTCGGAGGTATCAATAAGTTTCTTGAATTCGGGAAGGGTAATAATATTTTCAGATTTTCCAAAACCATATTCTCCTTTTTCTGGTTCATATGAGTCGAAACCGGTATTTACAACAAAAGCTCCTGAATGTAGTGAAAGAGTTTCTTTACCGGTTTTAATTTTAATATCAAAATTACCAATGCTGCCTTTTTCCTCCACTAATTCAGCATTGGTAAAGAGTTTGATATTTGTGCGTTTTTTAACTTCAGAAAGCAGGTTGGCTACCAGTTCTTCACCATGAATGTTGGTTGTGAATAGCTGCCCTAATCCGGCGGTATGTCCTCCAACTGAGCTTTCTTTTTCAATTAAAAAGACTTCTGTTCCCATGTCTGCCAAAGCAATAGCCGAACGCAGGCCTCCTACACCGGCACCAATTACAGCAACAGCATTCGTAGCCGGTATTTTGGTTGAGCTGAGGGCTTCCGATTCGCAGGCTCTGGCAATACCCGCTTTTACCAAAAGGATGGCTTTTTCGGTTGCACCTTCAGGATTGTCGGAATGTGCCCAGGAACCTTGTTCTCTTACGTTAACCTGCACATAGTTATATGGATTCAGACCGGCTCTTTCGACTACGCTTCTGAAAGTAGGAACGTGAAGCTTGGGAGAACAAGAGGCAACAACGATGGCATCAAGGTCATTGTTCTGGATGTCGGCTACCATTTCTTTTTGCGAAGAATCGGCACAGGCAAAAAGAGTATTTTTAACAAGAAAAACACCGGCTTGGTCTTTTACGGCTTCTTTTACTTTTTCAATATCAACGTAATCGGAAATATTTCCACCGCAGTGGCAAACATATACACCTATCTTTTTATTCATGGCAGTTGCTTTAAATAACCGGAAGTTTCGGCGGCCGCAGCGCCAGCCGACATGATGGTATCCGGAATGTCCATAGGAGCAGTAGCTGTTCCGGACACAAATACACCCTTAACGGACGTTGATGCCGGACTTTGTAGCAAATCGGGTTGTTTGATGTAGTTAAGCGTATCTGTTTCCAGCGTTACATTTTTGAAAACCTTTGTTATTTCAGGGTTTGCCAGAAGTCCTACGGATAAAACAACCAAATCATGTTCATTCTCGGTAACCCGCCCGGATGCGATGTCCTCATAGCGCAAAACAAGGTTTCCATTTTCCTTTTCGGAAACAGAGGCAATCTTACCTTTCACATAATTAGCGCCCATATCCTTGGCTTGCATGTAGAACTCGTTGAATCCTTTTCCGAAAGCTCTTATGTTGATATAATACAAGCTGATGTCGGCCAATGGCAAAGCACCCATCAGCAACTGAGCCTGCTTGGTGGAATACATGCAACACACCTGCGAGCAGATAGGATTGCCAACGGTATGGTCGCGGGAACCGGTACAGAAAATGTAAGCAATCTTGTCGGGCACTTTCCCGTCCGATGGCCTTAATATATTGTTAAAAGGACGTGTAGGCGCAAGTTCTCTTTCCATTTGCATGGAAGTTATCACGTTCTTGAACTTACCGTATCCGTAACGTTCAATATGAATAGGGTCGAACAATTTAAACCCGGTAGCAACAATTACCGATTTTACTTGTACTTGGATAGTTTCTTCCTGTTGGGTAAAATCAATGGCATGAGAAGGGCATTTTTGTTCGCAAGCTCCGCATAGCATACAATTTTCAATATCAATGAGCGCAATGCGCGGATTGGCAATGTTAAAAGGAATGTACACAGCCTTACGGGCAACCAGATCAAACTGGAATTGATCTTTTACTACCACCCGGCAAACGGTTTCGCATTCCTGACAACCGGTACAATCCTGTTCAACCACGTAACGCGGATGCTTTTTTAAGATAACTGAAAAAGAACTGTTACTTTCTTTGATGATACGGTCGGCTTCTGTCAGGGTAAGTAATGTAATATTCGGATGACGAGCTGTTTCGGATACTTTAGGTGTGGTGATGCAGGCAGCACAGTCGAGCGTAGGAAATACTTTGCTCAGGAGTATCATTTTTCCTCCGATAGATGGTTCTTTTTCAATTAAAAGAATACGAAAGCCCATGTCGGCCAGCTTCAGTGCTGATTCTTCCCCTGCTATGCCAGCACCAATGACCAAAACATCGTAATCTGCTACCTCTGTATTTACCTTGTCATCAATCATCAATGTTCCAATTTTTCCAGTTCTTTCATAAAACCAGTAATATGTTTCACAAACGGGTCGGCACACACCGAGCAAATAGCAGCCATTTTTAGTTGGGAAGGTTTTAGCCCTTTTTCGCGCATCAACTGGTGTGTAGCTGTTACGATCTGTGAAGTTTTTTCGCCACACGATTCACCATACGAACAATCCGTACCATCGGCGGCAATGAATACACCGCTGAACCCTTTTTCATAAGCACGCATAATCCATCGGGGCTTGATGCAACTTGAACACGGTACGCTGATGGCATAAACCGTAAACGGATAGTGCTTCTTCAGCAAACCAGCCAGATCCAATGCCGGATCTGAGATTTTTTCGGTGGAGAAAACCAGTATCTTGGGCTGCATATTTGTAGCCATACCGTTTATTTCTTTAGGAATAGTCGGTACATGCCATCTTCTTCAATGGCACCGAAATATTCGTAATTCATTTTTTTACACCATCTGGGAATGTCGTTTGTTGTGCCTTCGTCGGACGACAATATTTCCATAATCTGGCCGGGCTGAATGTCAGCAACTGCCTTTTTTGCTGCTAAAAGTGGGCCAGGGCAAGCTGTTCCTCGTGCATCCACTAATTTATCACTCTTTAATGCTTTTAATTCTTCGGTTGTCATCATTGTATTTTTATTAAGTATTAAGTATTAATTTTTAAATATTTGATTTTCCAATTTTTAGACATGCTGATTGAACAGACTCGTGCAATAGCATGACCAGAATCACAACCCTCCGGAGACTGATTTTATATAAAAAGCTGTATCTTACTCTCGTCGGCATCGGCAAGGTATGTTCCTACACCAACGTATTTAAGATTGGGATAATCTATCATTTCTTCTTTTTTGAAACCCATCAGATCCATTGACATCTGGCAGATACAGATTTCAACACCTAATTCGGCAGCGGTTTTAATGAGTTCTTCAAGCGAAGCCACATTCTTTTTTTTCATCAGGCCTTTGAGCATTTCCGTACCCATGCCGCACATATTCAGCTTCGACAGTTTAAGTTTGGTGCTTCCTTTAGGTAGCATAAACCCAAACATTTTCGCCATGAAGTCTTTACCCTTTGCCGACTTGTTTTTATCGCGTAACATGGTTGTTCCCCAAAACGTGAAAAACATTTTAACTTCCATATCCATGGCGCGTGCACCTGTGGCAATTATCATGGAAGCTAACACTTTATCCAAATCGCCCGAAAAAACGATGATAGAAAGCTGGTCTTTGGGCTGTTTTCCCTTAAGTTCCTTTAGTTGTTCTTCAAGTAGTAAAACCTGTTTTTCTATTTCTAATGACATATTTTAGTTTTTTTTATAAACGTTATTAATGTTAAATCAAACCAATAAACGAAAAACATTTTTTTAATATCTTTGTTTCCTTTTCGAAGCAAAGGATTCAAAATGGACATTCAAAATGAATCATTATTTTAGCATCCAAAATTAAAAAAATATTGTATACGCATACTCAATTAAATTGTGCAGATCGATAAATAATTATGTGATGTAAATCACACTTCTATGCTAACATTGCAAAGTTAATAAAAAATAGGAAAAACGATTTGCGAATTTTGTAATCTAAAATCATTTGCAGCTCAAAAACTAACTGAAAATGAAATTTGTTTGTTGGAAAAAAATTGTGCAGAAGTACATTTTAAACCTGGTAATATTATCATTAACCCAAGTTGCAGCCCTAACAGTAAAAAAAGGATAAAAAGAGGGAAAATTGAAGGTTGTATAAATACAAACGTCTAATCATCAATAATGTGTTATAGAAAAGAGCTTTGTAGTGTCATGCAAGAAATGATTTTGTAAGAAGAAGTTTACCAAATTTACAATATGTGTTTCAAAGCGATATTTAGACATAACCCGGCCACAGGCAAATCTGATTGGCACTACTGACTGGCAGAAAGCTACCGGAATGTATTGGATGGGATATGCCATTGCACCGTATTACCATTCAACATTTTAAATTTCAATCAAAATTCATTGAAATTTATTTTTTTGAATATTAAATAGTAAACGTCGGTAAATGATTTTTTAACAATAGAATAACCAGTTTCAAAAAAAATCTTATAATGATTACCAAAAATTTTATATTTTTGTACTTTCTAATATCGGCTTATGCTAAATATCTTTACCACTATTCCTTTAAAAATACTTGCAAGTTTTTTCGCTTCATTTATTATTACGCTTTTAGCAATCCCATCTATTGTTAATGTAGCAAGGGTGAAGAACTTAGTCGCTATACCCAATGGGCGTACGGTACATAATAGCAATGTGCCCAACCTGGGCGGCATAGCTATCTTTGCCGGTTTACTAATATCAAAAATGATATTTGTAGATTTCCGGATAGTGCCCGAATTACAATATGCCACGGCCGGCACCATTATTATTTTTTTTCTGGGATTAAAGGATGATATTATAAGTATTTCGCCATGGAAAAAACTATGGGGCGAAATTATGGCTGCATTTTTAGTCGTCGTTTTTGCCGACATACGTTTTACTAGTCTTCATGGTTTCCTTGGCATTCAGGTTATGCCATACTTTTTTAGTCTTGTGCTGAGCATCTTTGTTATTATTGTTATTATCAACTGCTTTAATCTTATTGATGGCATTGATGGACTAGCTTCAGGCTTGGCTATAGTATCAGCCGCTACATTCGGGGTCTGGTTTTATTTAAGGGGTGAATACCAGTATACTATCCTCAGTGCCGGACTTATCGGATCGCTGTTTAGCTTTTTTAATTATAATGTGTTTGGACATAAAAATAAAATATTTATGGGCGATACCGGATCGCTGATCCTTGGTTTTTTTATGGCTGTCATGGTTATCAAATTCAATGAATGCAACCTTGTTACAAACCTGCCCTACACCATACATTCGGCACCCGTCGTCTCCTTCGGGATCCTGTTTCTGCCCCTTTTCGATACGATACGCGTGTTCATGCTAAGGATATTTAACAATTGCAGTCCGTTCAAAGCTGACCGCAATCATATCCATCATTCTCTTTTAGCTTTGAATTTAAGTCATCTGAAAGCCACAATCATTCTGATATGTTTTAATGCTTTTTTTATTTTGCTGGTTTTCATGCTGCAAGATCTTGGAATGATACAACTGGGCACAATTATTTTTTCTCTCGGCATTTTGCTTTCGTTTATTCCTATCTCAATCCTCAAATCAAAGAACAGAATACAAAAAGAATTTGAAAAGAAAAAGGCAGCTTAAGATTGATTATTCGGTAGTTCATTCATTGGAAAATAACAACGGCACAAGTACGACAACCAAATATTTAAAAAATGAAATATCCATAAGGGCTATGCTCATACCAACCGAGAATGATATTTTATGGATATTCCATGTGACCAATAAATTAAAAAATTAATAACACATGAAACAAAATTTACTTCTCCTGTCTGTTTTATTGCTCTTCAGCCTGATCCTACATAGCCAGAACATCCCGTTAAATAATTTTCAATACAACCTCATCGAAAACGCACTTCAGCAAAAAGATGTCTCCTTTTTCACCACTGTAAAACCTATTTTGCAGGAAGATGTTGCGAAAATAATTAACCTCGATTCGGTTTTATATCCGCAACATCAAACCAGATTCAGCCGGACGTTTTTTGGAAGGAAACTCCTGAATAAAAATCTTATCCGGGTGGATACTATGGGACTATACCTGACCATTGACCCTGTGTTTGATTTTACCATGGGCAGAGAAAGCCATTCCGGAAAAAATACATGGACAAACACCAGAGGATTTACGATAAGTGGAAGAATAGGAAAAGATCTGAGTTTTGCTACCGACTTTTATGAAAATCAAGCCGTATTTCCTGACTATCTGGACCAATGGGTACGTACCCAGGGTGTGGTCCCCGGACAGGGCGGTATAAAAAATTTTAAAAACGACGGTTTTGATTTTTCCAATGCCTCAGGTTATTTCAGCTACACTCCTTCCCGCTATTTTAACATTCAGTTCGGACATGGTAAAAACTTTATCGGCGACGGTTACCGGTCCCTGTTATTATCCGACAACAGTTTTAATTATCCCTACCTGCGAATCGTTACCAAAGTATGGAAACTTCAATATACCAATCTCTATGCCCAGTTTCAGGACAGGCAATATCCATGGTCACAAAGTCTGGGATATACCAAGAAATACGGAACCTTTCATTTTTTAAACGCAGACATCACCAAGAGGCTGAATATAGGCATTTTCGAGGCCATCATCTGGGAAGCAAAGGATAGCACCGGAAATCGTGGTTTCGACATCAACTATCTTAATCCCATTATCTTTTACCGTCCGGTAGAATTTTCCCTTGGTTCTCCCGATAATTCCCTGATGGGACTTACGTTTAAATATCGTTTTAACAGAACATTTTCGCTTTACGGACAATTGCTCTTAGATGAGTTTAAATTATCCCATATCAGGAAATGGGATGGCTGGTGGGCTAACAAACAAGCTTACCAGTTGGGCTTGCAGGGATGGAACATCGCCCAGGTGAATAATTTAAACTTCCGTTCCGAATTTAACTATGTTCGCCCTTATACCTATTCGCACTGGAGCACCCTTCAGTGCTATGGCCATTATAATCAGCCCCTCGCCCACCCTCTCGGCGCTAATTTCTGGGAAAGCGTAAGCTTTATCAATTATCGCTACCACTTCTGGTATGCTGAATTTAAATTTCTTTATGCTGTTTATGGCGCTGATAAGAATAATGAAAATTACGGAAGCAACATTTTCCTTTCATACGACGATCATCCAAAGGATTTGGACAATTTTGTGGGACAAGGACTGCGTACAACACTTATCTACCGCGATGTCAGCATTGCTTATCTGCTGAATCCCCATACCAATATGCGGGTAGAAGCCGGTTTAAGCTATCGTACACAAAACGATGAGCTGAAAGACAGGACAAACGTGTATGTTTGGTTTGGGCTTAAAACTTCCCTGTTTAATAAATATTACGATTTTTAAACTTTTTTATAATTATTCGCAAATCGTAATTTATAATTGGTAACTCATTGAGTGGTTATTCGATGTATGGAACTTTTCTTCCCACCAAACCCATAATAAAAAGATAACCAGGTAATAAAACGGACGCATTATCCATAAATGAATAAAATCCCAGTGCGAGGGCAGATAGAGTACAGCTCCGGATAGTATCAAAATACGAAAAATATTGGTAAAAAACATCACGACAAAGGTCGTTGGAATAAACCATGTTTTATGTTTCCATGGGCCGGGGAAGAGAAGGAACAAGAAAAATAACTGATACATCTGTTTCAGGCCCGAACAACTTTCCTCTATGCGTATGTATCCACCATTGCTGAACATCATCAGGTTATCGGCTCCTTTTGTAATACTTATAAATAATATATGCTTATCAATCCAACTGCTTGCCAGAAAAACCTGGTGAGCTAACCATAGGGCAGAATTTGCCATGAAAGGGATAGATTTGATCCAGACTGCATTTTGCCACCATAAGCGATGAAAAAGCAGGGTGATGGCAGCAAAGAGCGCTATATCAACCAGCGTGTTAATAAGTTTTTTGTTTTTATCCATAGAAATAGAATAAGTTGGTTTTGATAAAAATAATTACTGATGATCGTCTTTTAACCCTATCAGTCCTACGACACTGACAGGACTCAGAAAGATTATATAAATTAATAAACCCATTTGGCAATATAGTTACCCAATTTATGCCCTAAAGGATACGGTAACATCTTCCATAGTTTTTTAAGCCAATCCTGTTTTCGTACATTGACCGCCGGAGGAGGGTTTTCAATCCAAACCAACGGAATATCTTTAGCCATCCATTGTTTTTTAAACAGATGCACCCCACTATTCTTCGTGCTCCGGCCAAAACTGAAAAGGTCGGCTTTTAGCTCCAGGGCATGTTGTATCATGGCCTGGTATAATGCATAGGATCCATAAAGATGCTGAAAGGGTTTTAAAACGGCAAACCAGCAGTTTTCATAAAAACCCTGATATTCAAGGTTGATAGCTGCTCCTACCGTTTTATTGTCTTTAATCAACAGAAATACGCCTATATATCCTCCCTCATAATCGGAAATCAAATTTCTAAACCATCGTTTGGAAAGTGATCCTGAACCGAGGGTATGCATATGCCGCGAATATACTTTATAAAACTCGTCAATTAATTCAACGCCTCCTCTTTTAACCGTAAAGCCATTCCTTGCTGCCTTGCGTATTTTTCTTCTTAGATTGGAGGAATACATATCCCAGGGATCGGAAGTAATGTCCATCCATGAAGCTACCTTAGCCATCGGCCCGGAATAAGAGTCGTCGGGGTAACGTATTTCAACAGATGCAAATGCAAGTTTATCAGTGAGGGAAAGCAGACTGTCATAAAGAGTTTTTTCCATTGCATGACTGGGAATCCTAACGTTGCCATACGAGAAATGAGGAAGCGATACGAGACTCTTCCCTGTACAAATAAAATGTATAGCATATCCTTTACCTGAATACAAAAGGTGCTTCCATCCGAAACTTTTGCTGATGATGTCCGGAAGGCATGGATTGTAACTGACAAGTATTCTTCCGCCCGGAGGAACTGCTTCATCCGTAGCAGTAACCTGCCCTGCCGAACTTCTGAGTACATCGCTGTACTTGCAACGACAGTTCCGGTAACCGCTCTTTAGCCTCAACGTTATTCCCGCCAAGGCTCCCAGTCCGTTAAAAAACGCATCCCAATAGGACATGCTACGATGTAATGCAGGGATATATCCCTGAAGAAGCTCCATCAGATAACCATAAGCAAAAATCAATACGAAGAGCCAGAAGCGAATCTGTCGCCATCGCAGGGGACATTTGCCAAAAGATAATGATGAAAGATATCCAAGACCGGCATACATAAAAAAATGAACCAGTTTGTCAATATTGGGAACATCCACCTCGGGAAGGTCATTACCGGGATAAAGCGAAAGTACGGCAATAAGAATAAGATATGCGATAATAAATACTCTGAGTGGAATGCGACGCATGCTTATTTTTTAGGGAGTAAAGATAGAATAATTTTGATTTACAAATTATGAATTTTTGAGCAAGGAGTTTGGAGCGAAGATCTATGAGAAACCAACAGAACAGTAGAGTGGAGCAGGAAGAGATTTTCGGCTCTTCCCGCTCTACTCTACTGGGATCCGCGTTCCATTCTTTTTTGATATACACCATTCTATTTGTCCAATTACTTAAGAATATCCTGTAAAAAAATTTGGTGATTAAAATTATTTACTTGATGCCAAAATAAAATAAGGAAAGGGGTTACATAATTTATAGATCAACTAACAAAAAAAAGCTATCCTGTTAAAGTAGCCCCGGTAAAGTTTGCAGGGAGAATCGTTTTTTGTTCTTTGTATTATTGTAAAGCTATTGGAAACACGGATAAAGTTTACAGTAAGCCTGTGAAAACGTCCGGTACGCACCGTAAAACGCAAAGTATGCCAAAAAAACATCCGGTAAGGGGTGTAAAACATCCAGTAAGGGGTGTAAAACATCCAGTAAGGGGTGTAAAACATCCGGTAAGGGGTGTAAAACGTCCAGTAAGAGCTCAAAAGTCTACTTACACACCGAAAAACATCCAGTGAGTACTGTAAACCTTCCAGTGAGTACTGAAAAACATCCAGTAAGTACTGAAATTCTTCCAGAGACTACCGTAAAACATAATTTATGAGGTGTAAAACACTCCGTAAGCCCCCGGATGGTCGCCGGATAAGGTTTTCATGTCGCCGGATAAGGTTTGCGAGCGGTCAACTAAGGATTGAGAGCAGCCAACTAAGGTTTTCGAGCGGTTAACTAAGGTTTTTATGCTTCCGGCTAAAGTTTTCGTATTGCCAACTAAAGTCGTGATGCCCTTAGGTAAGTATTACGAACGGCGAAGTAGGGTTTTTGTTTACCCTGCTAACATTACCGGATGAACGGTAGCCGGCAAAATTCCCCAATCATCAGTTTAAGTAGCAGAAACTAAACATTACCGTATAATTGAATCTGAACAACTTAAGGATAGGACGCGGATTTTTGCTGATGCGACGGATTTTAAAACGGATTTTAATTCCGACAAGTCGGAATGATTTTCAGGCATATCCAATCTTATTATTCATGCTTGCACGAATAGAATCAGCGTTAAATCTGGTTATATTATGATCAGTGTTTATCCGCTTCATCCCTGTTCTGTTCTGTTCTGTTCTGTTCTGATATGCGATAGGATATTGCTTCTATTATTTAATCCGCATTTTAGTCTTTGTTTTCCTCCGCTTCCCGTATAAGTTTGTTTAAATCTGTAGCTATGTTTGGAATATGTCGTATTAAAATCTCCCTGAGTTTTACAATACATTCGGAAGAGGAATTCATAATTACCGGAAACTGTTTTACCACCTCTTCAGTGATTACCTTTTCCAGACTGTTGCAAAGCTGGTAATAGTTTTCGGTTTCTGTTTTTATTGCAGGAATATGTTCGCTTAAATCATCAACAATTTTTTCTGCCGTTGAAGGTTTTAACTCAACATCTTTCCAGCGGAGCGCCTCCCTTTCCAAATCTACTTTCAGAGCCACTACTTTAACCACCAAAGCTCCGACATCAATTCCACATTCGCCCAATTCAGTAATGGTAACAGATTCATGCGGTCCCCATCCGGTTATTTGTTTTTCCACCTGCCTGACAAGCGAATACATTGCAGGATCTATCTTCTCCAGGTAACGCTTAAAATAACTAAATGGATAAATAATGGGAAAAAAATGTTCCCTGTCATCTCCGGAATAAACATCACAATCGAAGAAAACAACATCGTCGCCAAATTCTTCTTTTAACGATTGCCATCCTTTGTATTCAATTTTGAATTTTGCCATTTCTATTACCGTTTATAGATTTAACAAAAGATTACTTATAAAATTTAAAGTTAACTACGATTCCTTTTCCTTTGCAGAATCAAGATCATTCGGGACTGCACAACTTTATCATTGAAGCTATTTCCTGATCAGATTCTACCCCCAGAAACAATTATGTTTGTCTTCTTCTATCAAATCGATGAATTCCTTTATCGTTTTCACGTTTGGCATAGGCTGATAGATGTGCCATTTCAAATCGGAACGCATCCAATAAACACTCCAATACTGTTGTGCTTTAACAAAAGTTGCTTTAGCCACTTTGGTTTCGATGTTAACTTCCGGCTTATCCCAGCGAGGTCTGATCTCATAAACGATCACACTTTGATTTTCTATTTTGTATGCCAAATCGATTTGATTTCGCATCTCCTCGGGCGGACGTTTTTCAGAAAGAAAGTTTTCCAATGTTTCGATTACATCCAGCGTCTGCATAATATTAATTGCCATAACAAATAAATTTTATTGTTAAAAAAACAACCAAAATTACTCATTAAATTTAAATTATCAATAATAAACAACGATCAACTATCAACTATTAACTATTATTTTGACCACTTGGAGAAATGTTGATTTAAAAAACTACTACGTTTATTCATTATACCACTGTTGTCCGATAAAAAATTTCTTTTTAAGGGCTAAAGCCCAATGTTTACTGTATTTTACCAACTCCAGGCTTAAGCCTGGAGTTATAAATCGTAACTACTTGAAGGACTTTAGTCCGAATATTTTTTACTGACAACAGTGTTATTATACCTAAATATTCCTAAGAGCACATATTATAAAAAAATTTTATTTTTTTTGAAAAAAAATTTGGTGATTAAAATTATTTATTATATTTGGCACCGAAAATAAAATAAAAAAGAGGGTTATATAATTTATAGATCAACTAAAAAAAGAAAGCCAGCCTGTTAAAGTAGCCCCTGTAATGTTTGCAGGGAGAATCGTTTTTTGTTCTTTGTATTATTGTAAAGCTATTGGAAACACGGATAAAGTTTACAGTAAGCCTGTGAAAACGTCCGGTACGCACCGTAAAACGCAAAGTATGCCAAAAAAA